>Ga0070738_10000486_pt1 | contig 113273 bp, 104 predicted proteins | sample Coa_R2_2_FD_66446 | JGI IMG/M metagenome (GOLD analysis project Ga0070738, IMG submission 66446) | Surface soil microbial communities from Centralia Pennsylvania, which are recovering from an underground coalmine fire - Coalmine... | ecosystem: Environmental > Terrestrial > Soil >... | reverse complement strand
CGGACGACGGTGGCGTCGGCGCGGGTGGTGACGGTGCTCACGACAGCATCCCCTCCTCGCCGAGGAGGCCGCGCGGGCGGATCAGCAGGACCAGCGCCATGATGACGTAGATCACCGCCTCGGAGGCCGACGGATAGAACACGGTGGTCAGCGCCGCCGCGACGCCGATCAGCAGGCCGCCGAGCAGCGTGCCGGTCAGGCTGCCGACCCCGCCGACGATGATGGCGATGAAGCTCGGCATGATGAGGTCGTCGCCCATGTTCGGGTTGAGGCCGAGCTGGCCCGCCGCGAGGACGCCCGCGAGCCCGGCGAGGAAGCTCCCGACCGCGAAGTTGAGCGAGCGGAGCGCCGGCACGTTGACGCCCAGCGCCGAGACCGTCTCGAGGTCGAGCGTGCCGGCGCGGATGCGCATGCCGACGCGCGTATAGCGCAGCAGGGCGAACAGGCCCGCGACTGCCACGATCACCACGACGACCATGAACACGCGGTACCAGGTGATGAAGAACAGGTCTGGCGTGACCGCAGCCGACATCGATTCGGGGATGTTGAGGGGCAGCGGGCTCGGGCCCCAGATGTAGCGGCAGACATCCTGGAGGATGAAGCCCAGACCGAAGGTGAGCAGCAGGCTGTAGATGTGGTTGCGCGTGTAGACGTGGCGGATCAGGACCTTCTCGATGATGAAGCCCAGGATCGCCGTCAGGAACGGCGAGACGAGCAGCGCGCCCCAGAAGCCGATATAGGGCGTCAGGACGAACGCCATGTAGCCGCCGATCGCCAGGAAATTACCGTGCGCGAAATTGACGACGTTGCTGAGGTTGATGATCAGCGACAGGCCGAGCGCCATCAGCACGTAGAAGGTGCCGACGATCAGGCCGTTGGTGAGATTGAACAGAACGAGTTGCAGCATGCCCCTGCCCCGACGGTGGAGTGCGAAGAAAAACGCCGCGTGGAAGTTCCACGCGGCGTTTCGTCAGTGGCCTTACGCCGGCCAGCTGATCTTGCAGCCGGTCTCCTCCGCCGGGCCCGCGGCATCCTCGCCCTTCACGACCGACTCGACCTTGAACAGATCGTCGGGGCCGCCCGGACCCGGCTGAGTGACCTCGCCGACGAAGATGTCGCTCATCAGCTGATGGTCGCCGCCGCGATACTTGACCTTGTTCGGCGAGAGCGACACCTCGGGCGGCAGCTCCATGTCGGAGAGCGCATGCGCCATCTTCACCGCCTCGAGCGACTTCGCCTTCTCGGCCGCAAGCTTGGCGGCCATCAGCGACACGTAGGCCATCCAGTGGCGGGCGGTCGGTTTCTTGTTGCCGATCGCCGGCGAGATCGAGTCCACGAAGGTCTTCACCGCCGGGACGTTCGGCTGGTTCCACCACCATTCGAACACCCACCAACCGGTCAGCGCCTCCTTCGGCACCGAGCGCAGCGTCTCGAGCTCATACAACGCGCCGCCCAGCGCCATCTCCTTGGCCATGCCGAACTGCACGAACTGCTTCATGCAGTTGAGCTGGGCTGAGCCGCCCATGTTGTTCAGCAGCACGTTGGGCTTGTAGGCCTTCGCCTTGATCAGGGTCGCCGAGAAGTCGGCATTGGAGATCGGTAGCATGTCGCCCTCGAAGGTGCCGCCGGCCTTCTTGAGGTTCTTGACGAAATTCTCCTGCAGCGTCTTGCCGTAGGCGTAGTCGGGCGTGATGAAGAACCACTTCTTGCCGAACTTCTTCACCAGCTCGTTGGTGACTGCGGCAGCATCCATCGCCGTGGTATTGCAGGTACGGAAGACGTTCCACTTGCAGTCCTTGCCCGTGATCGGGTCGGTGTGGCCGCCCGGCACGATGTGGAACACCTTCTTCTCGGCGGTGACGCCCATGATGGCGTAGGCGATGCCCGAGTTCACATCGCCCATGATCATGTCGACCTTGTCGCGCTCGATCAGCTTGTGGGCCTTCTGCACGCCGGTGCCGGTATCGTTGGCACTGTCCTCGACCAGCAGCTCGACCTGGCGGCCGAGGATGCCGCCCTTCTTGTTCATCTCCGCGACCGTCCACTTCGCGCCCTCGACCTCGCTGACCGCGAGGGCCGACAGGCTGCCGGTGATGGGGTCGATGAAACCGATCTTCACCGGCGTCTCCCCGCGCGCCTTGATGATGAAGGGACCGGTGAACTGCGCGCCGGCGATCGCCGCCGTCGCGGTCAAGAACGTGCGACGCTTGGTGAGCGTAAGCTTACTTGTCATGGGTCTCGTATTCCTTCCCAGGGTGTATCGAATGCCCGTCCGGCTTGTGCCGGCTTCTCCCGCGCTGCAAACGATAGCGTCTGCAGTTCGGCATACAATTCTTTATAGCGGCAAATACCGGGGGAGTGGTGCTTTGCCGCGCCCTGGACCTAAAAAAATCGGCCCGACCGCTTTACAGAACCCGTGAGACGCCCGGGATCGTACGCACGAGGATGGCCGCCAGCCAGCTCAGGCCGAAGCCCATGACAATCGCCACCAGGCCCTTGGCGATGGGTTCCAGCGGCGTGAGGACGAGGGCGAGTTGCAACCACAGCACGATCGGCCAGTGCACCACGTAGATGCCATAGGCATTGGCCGCCAGGCTGTCGCCGATCGCCGTATGACGACGACCGAAGCGGACTGCGAGCGCCAGCAGGCCGACGGCCATCGCTGTCGCGAACACCACCATCACACCGCCATCCACCCAGTCCGGCAGCGAGCGATGGTCGGCCGCAACCAGCAGCGCGGTGGCCAGGGCCGCCAGTGACGGCCAGCGCAGCCAGTGCCGCTCAAGGCTGGCCGCGACCCGATCGGCGCCGACGATCGCGCCAGCGACGAAGAAGAAGGCGTAGAGCCCGATCCGGCTCGCCTGGATGCCGAACGGACCGGCGGTGAGCCAGTATGACCCGCCGATCACGATCCGCGCCGGCAGATAGGCCAGCGTCGCGAGCGCGAAGAACAGCAGGAACTGGCGGCCCGGCGTCAACCGGTCCCAAGCTCTCGTCATGCGGCGGACGTTCACGTGCGGCAGCACCAGGACGGTCGCGAGATCGAACACCAGCAGCGCGCCCAGGAACCATAGCGGTCCGCTCGGCCACGGTCCTTCGGTGACCATGTGCGCCCAGAAGGCGCCGAAGCCGCTGCCGCCGCCGGCCTGCAGGTACGTCGCGTAATAGGCCAGCGGCACCACGGTCGCGACGCCGATCAGCAACGGCACGCCCAGCCGCAGCGCACGGTCGCCGAGATAGCGCCCGAGTCCCTTCCGCTCCAGGCTCGGCCGCACGAACAGGCCGGCGAGCAGGAACATCAGCGGCATGAAGAACGCGTCGTTCCACTGCACGATCAGATTGAAGCCCGACCATGCGACGGTATCGACGACCGGCGCCGAGCCGTTGGTGTAGCTGCCGCCGTGCGCCGCCTCGCCCCCGGTGCAATAGGCGAAGACGGCGTGATGCACCACGACCAGGAAGATCACGAACACGCGCAAATAGTCGAACGCCGCGATGCGCTCGGCCGTCTTGGGTGGGGACGAGCAGGCGATCGGGAGAGACGAGGAGCCGCGGGCCGAATCGAACGCAACAACAGCAGACTTCACCAGCGGCACACTCCGTCTTGACGGCGAACCGCTTTAGAACGGCCTACGACGCAAGGATGTTGCCGCGTTTCCCAGAATTGTCACAGCATCCCAACGCGCCGGGACGGTTCCGATACCGACTACCTTTTAGGCGACTCGTCCCAGATCGTGCGCCACAGCGCCGTTGGGACGATTGGCGACTGGGCGGGAGCGGGATGCTCCATCCCGAGGTTTATTTCCCGCCGCCCACAAGCAAATTTCCGAGACGGTCAGGCCGTCTTCTCGACTTTCAGCCCGAGCTTGGCGATGGTCTGCTCGCGCATCACGAACTTCTGGATCTTGCCGGTGATGGTCATCGGGAATTCGCCGACGAACTCGATGTACCGTGGGATCTTGTAGTGGGCGATCTGGCCCTTACAGAACTCCTTGATCTCCTCCGGCGTGGCGCTCTGGCCCTCGCGCAGCTTGATCCAGGCGCAGATCTCCTCGCCGTACTTCGGATCGGGCACGCCGATCACCTGCACGTCCTGCACCTTGGGATGGCGGTACAGGAACTCCTCGATCTCGCGGGGATAGACGTTCTCGCCGCCGCGGATGACCATGTCCTTCAGCCGGCCGACGATGTTGACGTAGCCTTCGGCATCCATCGTCGCGAGGTCGCCGGTATGCATCCAGCCGCCTGAATCGATCGCCTCGGACGTTTTTTCGGCGTCGTTCCAGTAGCCCTTCATCACCGAGTAGCCGCGGGTGCAGAACTCACCGGCCTCGCCGCGCGGCACCGTCTTGCCCTCCGTGTCGACGATCTTGATCTCGATGTGCGGCAGCACCTGGCCAACGGTCGAGACGCGGCGCTCGACCGGATCGTCGGTCGCGCATTGTGTCGACACCGGCGAGGTTTCGGTCATGCCGTAAGCGATGGTGACCTCGCTCATGTTCATCTGGCTCTGCACCCGCTTCATCACCTCGATCGGGCACGGTGAGCCCGCCATGATCCCGGTGCGCAGGCTCTTGAGATCGAACTTCGAGAATTCCGGATGGTCGAGCTGGGCAATGAACATGGTCGGCACGCCGTAGACCGCCGTGCAGCGCTCCTCGGCGATCGCCGTCAGGGTCGCCAGCGGCTCGAACGATTCGGCCGGATACACCATGGTCGCGCCGTGCGTCAGGCAGCCCAGGTTGCCCATCACCATGCCGAAGCAGTGATAGAGCGGCACCGGGATGCAGAGCCGGTCGTTCTCGGTGAACTTCAGCCCCTCGGCCACGAAGTAGCCGTTGTTCAGGATGTTGTGATGGCTGAGCGTCGCGCCTTTGGGGAAGCCCGTTGTGCCCGAGGTGAACTGGATGTTGATGGCGTCGTCGAACTGCAGCTTCGGCGCGAGTTCGGCCAGCTTCACCTTCTCCGCGTTCCCGCCTGCCGTCGCCAGGTCGTCGAAGTTCAACATGCCCGGCGTCTTGTCCTTGCCGAGCCGCACGATGTGCTTGAGGTGCGGCAGCTTCCTGTCCTTCACCAGGTCGGCGACGATCTCGAGATAGTTCGAGGTCTTGAGCTGTGGCGCCATCACCAGCGTCTTGCACTCGACCTTGTTCATGGCGTACTCGAGCTCGGCGCGCCGGTAGGCCGGATTGACGTTGACCAGCACCAAGCCCGCCTTGGCGGTGGCGAACTGGGTCAGCGTCCATTCGGCATTGTTGGGCGCCCAGATGCCGATGCGGTCGCCGCGCTCCAGCCCCAGCGTCATCAGGCCGGCCGCGAGATCGTCGACCCGCCGGCCGAGTTCGCCCCAGGTCCAGCGGATATTCTGGTGCTTCACGACCAGGGCCTCGCGGTCGCGGTATTTGTCGACCATGCGGTCGAAGAAGCTGCCGATCGTCTCGCCGATCAGCTTCTTGGTCGATACGCCGTGGTCATAAGAGATTTGAGGAGCGGCTTGAGCATTGGTCATGAGTGCGAGCTTAGCGCCTCTGTCATCCTGAGCGGAAGCGAAGGATGGCCCCATGAAAGTCCCGTTCCAGACCGTCGACGTTTTCACCGACCGGAAGTTCGGTGGCAATCCGCTGGCCGTGATCCCGGACGCGCAGGGCCTCACAGCTGAGCAGATGCAGTCGATCGCCGCCGAGTTCAACCTCGCCGAGACGACGTTCGTGCTGCCGCCCAAGGATCCGAAGAACACCGCCCACGTCCGGATCTTCACGCCGAAGTCCGAAATGCCCTTCGCCGGCCATCCCAATGTCGGCACTGCCTTCGTCCTGGCGGGGATGGGCCGGACAGCCGAACGCTTCGTGTTCGAGGAAGGGGCCGGCCTGATCCCGCTCGACTTGACGCGCGAGAACGGCGCCGTGGTGTCCGCCCGACTCGCCGCGCCGCAGGCCCTCAGCCTCGGCGAGACGGTCTCGGCGGAGATCGTCGCTCAGGCGGCCGGCCTGCGGGCCAGCGACATCGTCGGCGAGCCGATCGTCGCCTCCACGGGCAACAAGTTCCTGTTCGCCGAGCTCAGCTCGCGCGCGGCGCTCAAGGCCGCAAGCTACAATACCGAAGTCTTCCGCAAGCACCTGCCGATGGAGCGCGTGGTCGGCGTGCATCTCTACGTCACCGCGCCCGAGATCCAGTCGCGCATGTTCGCGCCGCTGTTCGGCGTGCCGGAAGACCCGGCGACCGGCAGCGCCAACATCACCCTGATCGGCCTCCTGGCTCTGCGCGATCCGCGGTCCGACGTCACCTTCAGCCGGACCATCGGCCAGGGTGTCGACATGGGCCGGCCCAGTGTTCTCGAAGCCACCGCCGAGAAGAAGGCGGGCAAGGTGGTCGCCACCTATATCGGCGGCCGCTGCGTGCCGATGCTGAGCGGCACGATCCAGCTCTGATTGTCATCCCGAGCGTAGCGATCTTTCCTGATCCGTAAGGGTCCCTGCCTGCGCCCGGGATTAGCAGCTATCTCACACTTTTCATCTCGCCCAGCGTGATGGCGAAGTTGCGCAGGCGATCGGAATCGGCGACCGCCTCGATGTTGGTCTCGGCGCGCTCGAGCGGGCCGCTCAGGTCGCACTTCGAACCGAGGATCCACTTCAGATTCGGCATCTGCCATTCGAGGTCCGTGGCCGCGCTGAGATAGTCGGTGCGCGTCTTGCTGATGCGATTGGCGGCGGCGAGGAAAGCGTTGGCGTAGGCCTCGCATACCTCACGCGTCGCCAATACATTCCACTGCCAGAGCTCCGTGAGGTCGGTGAGCGGACGCTGGTTCAGCAGCGCAATCGCGTCTTCCTGGCGCGTCTTGACCTTCTGGATGCCCTCCAGCGCACGATCGGCGAAGGCGCGGTTGCGCAGATACGGCAGGTAGTCGGCGAGATGGGAGTCAGGGCCGAGCCTGGCAAAGGCCGCCGCTTCGCGTTCACGCTGCTCGCGCTCGGTCTTTGCAGCCTCCTCCATCCGCGCCTTTTCGCCTTCCTGGTATTCGACCTGGGCCTGCGGGCTGGGGACGTGAACGTTCCAGTCGACCGCGATCGTGCCCATCGACAGCAGGCCGACCAGCGGCAGCAGAAGCATCGACACACGCCTCGGCTCGAGCGCGCGATGCAGCGCCGGAAGCCGTGCCCAGACGGCATAGAGGATCAGCAGCGCCGGCAACGCGACCAGCGTGATCATCGCGGACCTGTCGCCCTCGCCGAAGCGTCCCATCGCGAGGAAAAACGCAACGACTGCCACCGGCACGAGGGCGAACAGCGCCCAGGGCGCCCAGAACGTCATCCGGCCGCCGACGGCAGCCATCACCAGCAGGACCGCGAGCGCGATCCACAGCGCGCCCGCGAACATTGCCGCATAGGTGTCCGACATCGCGTTGCCGGCCGCGTCGCTGCTGCGCGAATTGGCAACGGTTTCCGCCGTGATCGCGAAGAGCAGGCAATTGACGACAAGCACCGCGACGAAGCCCGTCGGGAAGCCGGAACGGGCCGGCGCGGCCATTGCCCTACTCCCCCGCTTCCTCGTGCATCACATGGTCGGCCCGGGTCGGATAGATGATGCGCTCGGCGAAGCGGTACATCTCTTCGATCTCGTGCTGCGCGCGGTACGCCGGTGTCGTGCCCTTGAGCGCCGCGACCTGCTCGGCCAACAGGCAGCGCCGCACCTCGGCTGTGAAGGTGTTGAGCCGGTGATAGGCCTCCGACACGTTGCGGCCGAGAGCGGTCAGGCCATGGCCGACCAGCACGACGAGATTGGTGTCGCGGATGAAGCTCTCGACCGAGCTCACGTCGGCCTCGACGTCGACATGTGCCGGCACATAGTGCACCGGCTTGCCCAGCACGAACGGCGGATCGAGCGACAGCACCTTGAAGTCGTGCGGCGCGCCCGTGTTCCCAAGACCGCCGAGCAGCGCGATGGTCGCATCGTCGTGCACGTGAATAGTGGCGTTAATGTCGGGCCGCAGCCGCAGGATCTCGCGGCTGAGATTATGGCCGACCGAGGTCATGCGCTGACCCCACACGATCTGGCTGGTCGGCACGTCCGTGATGACGATATTGCCCGCCTCCATCTCCTCCAGCGAGACCTCCGCGTGCTTGGTGTAGGCGATGCCGTGCGGATAGTCAGAATGCGGCGCGCGGATCACGATGTTGCCCAGCGTGTTGTGGACATAGCCGCGGCCCGAGACGAGGCGGGCATACTTGATGAACTGGCGGCCGATTTCGGCGTCGAAGACGATCGGTGTCGGCATCGGGTCGTTCCTCCGACCGCGATTATCACCTCTTTCGCTGGGCGCGCGCCACTCCAGTGGCACGATCATGACGCGCATTCGAATGGCGTGCCCCAGCTAAGAGAGAGGCAGCGCCGTCCCCTGCTTCACCGGGCGGAGTGCGAAGGAGCTGCGGATCTGCGCGATGCCGGGGATCTTTGTGAAGTCCATGACGAAGCGCTCGTAGGCCCCGAGGTCGGGCACCACCACGCGCAGCAGGTAGTCGCTGTCGCCGGTCATCAGGTAGCACTCCATCACCTCTGGCCGCGCCGCCGCCGCGCGCTCGAAGGCGGCCAGCGACTTCTCGTTCTGGGTCGAGAGGGAGACCGACACGAACACGTTGACCGACAGGCCGACCGTCTTGGCGTCCAGTAGCGCGGCGTAGCCCTTGATCACCCCCGCCTCCTCCAGCGCCTTGACCCGCCGCCAGCAGGGCGAGGAGGAGAGTCCAACCTTCTCGGCCAGCTCGGCGTTACTGAGACGCCCGTCCTGCTGCAGCCGCTCGAGAATGCGGCGGTCGATGGCATCGAGGGTGATCATTGCGCAAATTCCCGCCCATTGGGGCAATTCTGCCCAATACAGAGGAAAATCCGGGCCGAACGCAAGGATTTTCCCCGTATCGGGGCGTATGGCTGGCTGCATGACCACCCTGGCCCCCGTTCAGCGCCTGCGCCTGCTCCGCGAGCTGGAGCGCAAGGTGCTGTGGCTCTCGTCCTGGACGATCCATCACGCGAATCACCTCCGGCCCAATCGCGACGGGCTGAAGGTCGGCGGCCACCAGGCGTCGTGCGCCTCGCTGGCGACGGTCATGACCGCCCTCTATTTCTCGGTGCTGAAGCCGGAAGACCGGGTGGCGGTGAAGCCGCACGCCTCGCCGGTGTTCCATGCCATCCAGTACCTGTTCGGCCACCAGACGCGCGAGAAGCTCGAGAAGTTCCGCGGCCTGGGCGGCGCGCAGTCCTATCCCTCGCGCACCAAGGACGTCGACGACGTCGACTTCTCGACCGGCTCGGTCGGGCTCGGCGTGGCGATGACGCTGTTCTCGTCGATCGTGCAGGACTATGTGCGGCTGAAGCAGCTCGCGCCGGCGGAGCGGCCGACGGGACGGATGGTGGCGCTGGTCGGTGACGCTGAGCTCGACGAGGGCAACGTCTTCGAGGCGCTGCTCGAAGGCTGGAAGCATGACGTCCGGAACCTGTGGTGGGTGATCGACTATAACCGCCAGAGCCTCGACGGCGTGGTCAACGACCGGCTGTTCGGTCGCATCGGCGAGATGTTCGAATTGGTCGGCTGGCGCGTGGTCACGCTGAAGTATGGCAAGCTGCTGGAGACCGCCTTCGCCCAGCCTGACGGCGAGCATCTGCGGCAGTGGATCGACGACTGCGCCAACTCGCTCTACTCGGCGCTGGTGTTCAAGGGTGGGGCCGGCTGGCGCGAGGCGCTCAATCGCGATCTCAACCAGTATCCCGGCATCCTCGGCATCCTCGAGAGCCACGACGATGCGAGCCTGCACCGGCTGATGACCAACCTCGCCGGCAACGACATGCAGGCCGTGCTCGACGCCTTCGAGGAAGTGCAGGACGACACGCCGACCTGCTTCATCGCCTACACCATCAAGGGCCAGGGCCTGCCCTTCGCCGGCCACAAGGACAATCACTCGGGCCTCATGACCGTCGAGCAGATGGCCGGCTTCAAGAAGGGCATGGGCATCGCCGATGGCCAGGAATGGGACAAGTTCGCCGGCCTCACCGTGCCACCGGCCGAGCTCGAAGCCTTCCTGAAGGAAGCACCGTTCAATGCCGAGGGCCGCCGCCGCACCGAGGCCCCAGTTGTGGCGCTGCCGGCCGCGCTGCCCAAGCCGAACGACAAGGAGTCGAGCACCCAGACCGGCTTCGGCAAGATCCTGAATGCGATCGCCGCCGAGGACAGCGAGCTCAGCCGTCGCATCGTCACCACCTCGCCCGACGTTTCGGTCTCGACGAATCTCGGCGCCTGGATCAACCGGCGCGGCCTGTTCGGCCATACCGAAGCCGAGGACGTGTTCCGCGAGCTCAAGGTCGTGTCGGCCCAGCTGTGGCGCAAGACGCCGCGCGGCCAGCACATCGAGCTCGGCATCGCCGAGAACAATCTGTTCATCCAACTCGCCGCGCTGGGCCTCAGCCACGAGCTGTTCGGCACGCGCCTCCTGCCGATCGGCACGCTGTACGACCCCTTCATTGCCCGCGGTCTCGATGCGCTGAACTACGCCTGCTACCAGGATGCGCGGTTCATGATCGTCGCCACGCCGTCGGGCGTGACCCTCGCGCCCGAGGGTGGCGCGCACCAGAGCATCCACACGCCGCTGATCGGCATCGGCCAGCCGGGCCTGCTCTCCTACGAGCCTGCCTACGTCGACGAGCTCGCCGTGCTGATGCGCTTCGGGCTGGAGCACATGCAGAAGCCGAAAGGCTCGTCGATCTACCTGCGCCTCTCGACGCGCAGCCTGGTGCAGCCCGAGCGCATGCTGACGGCGGGGCAGCAGACGGACATCATCAACGGCGGCTACTGGTACGCCCCCCCGGAAGACGGCGCCGACATCGCCATCGTCTGCATGGGCGCGGTGACGCCGGGGGCCATCGAAGCGCATGAGAGCGTGGTGAAGGACTTCGCGGGTGCAGGCCTGCTGGTGCTGACCTCACCCGACCGCCTGCATGCCGACTGGCTGGCCGCGCAGCGCAATCATGGGCGGACCGTGGGGACGGTCGATCGCTCCGCTGCGCCCGTCGAACGGCTGCTTGGCAGCCTGTCGCGTGACGCCCGCCTCGTCACCGTGATGGACGGTCATCCCCTGACACTGTCGTGGCTGGGCAGCGTGCGCGGCCAGCGCGTCGTGCCTTTAGGCATCGAGACTTTTGGGCAGTCGGGCGATATTCCCGACCTCTACCGCGCCTACAAGCTCGACGCGGCCGCCATCGTCGATGCGGTCGCCCGCTCGATCTAGGCCGCCGAGCGGCGTCCAGACCACGGCTGGCCGGCTCTTATGCCGATTTCATAAGGCTTTTCGGCCCGAGCCCAGGACTCCTGGCGCCATCGCCCGGCCTGGCCCTGCGCGTCGTACCTCCTCATCGAGACCGTCGCATGCCGCCTTGCTTGACCTCCGCCGTCCGACGCCGGATGTTCCGGCCGTCATGGCCCTCGACGTGCCGTCCGGCTACCGCGCCCTGAAGGAGAACGACGTCGCCTCCTATCTGGCAGGCTTGCCGGCAATTGCGGCCAAGCTGGGCGGCAAGCCGGCCGACTGGCGCGTCCGCGAAGTGGGCGACGGCAACCTCAATCTCGTCTTCATCGTCGAAGGACCAGATAGCGGCGTCGTGCTGAAGCAGGCGCTGCCGTATGTGCGGCTGGTCGGCGAGAGCTGGCCGCTCTCGCTGCGGCGCTCGTTCTTCGAGTACCAAGCGCTGACTGCACAGGCGCGGCTTGTGCCGCAGCACATCCCGAAGGTCTTTCATTTCGACGAGGGCCTGGCGCTCATCGTCATGGCCTATCTCGAGCCGCACATCATCCTGCGCAAGGGGCTGATCCGCGGCATCGTCTATCCGAAGCTCGCCGAGCACATGGCGACCTTCATGGCCGGCACCCTTTTCGGCACCTCGGATCTCGGCCAGCCGGCAGCCGACAAGAAGCGGCAGGTGGCGCTGTTCTGCGCCAACACCGACCTCTGCAGGATCACCGAGGATCTGGTTTTCACCGATCCCTGGCGCGTCGCCGAAGCCAACCGGTGGACCAGCCCGCAACTCGACGCGACCGCCGCCGCCGTACGGACCGACGGACCGTGGAAGCGCGCCGCGCAGGAACTGAAGCTCCAATTCCTCGGCAACGCCGAAGCGATGATTCACGGCGATCTGCATTCCGGCTCGATCATGGTGACGGAGACCGAGACCTTCGCCATCGATCCCGAGTTCGCCTTCTACGGCCCGATAGGCTTCGACATCGGCGCGCTGATCGGAAACCTGTATCTCGCCTTCTTCTCGCAGAGCGGCCACGAGGCGCAGCCCGGCGAACGCGACGGCTACCGTGATTGGATCCTGGAGACGGCCGAGGCGGTGTGGCGGTTGTTCGACCAGCGCTTCCGGACGCTGTGGAATACCGCCCATGCGGGCGATGCCTTCGCGCCCGCCCTTTTTGACGGAGGGTCAGGCATGCTGAAGGCCGCCCAGGATGCCTACATGCGCCGCCTGTTCGTCGATTCGCTGGGCTTCGCCGGTGCCAAGATGACTCGCCGCATCCTGGGGCTGGCTCATGTGGAGGATATGGAAAGCATCGGCGACGCCGACCTGCGCGCCGCCTGCGAGAAGCGTGCGTTGAAGCTGGCGCGCGCGCTCATGGTAGAAAGGTCGGGCTTCAGCGACATCGGATCGGCGAGCGACGCGGCGCGCGCGATCCTACGGGAGACCATGACGTGAAGGTCGACGGCAAATCCTATCGCACCATCTGGCTCGGCGCCGATGGGACGACCGTGCAGGCGATCGACCAGACGCTGCTGCCGCATCAATTCGTGATCCGCGACTTCCGCACCGTCGAGGACGCAGAGAAGGCGATCCGCACCATGATCGTGCGCGGCGCGCCGCTGATCGGCGCCGCAGCGGCCTACGGCATGGCGCTCGCCATGGCCGCCGATCCAGCCGATGCCAATCTGGAGCGCGCCTACAAGGTGCTGCTTGCCTCGCGGCCGACAGCGGTCAACCTGCGTTGGGCGCTCGACGATCTGCGCGCGCTGCTGGCTCCGCTGCCGCCGGGCGCACGCCGCGAGACGGCCTACCGGCGCGCCGCCGAAATCTGCGACGAGGATGCCGAGATCTGCCGCCGCATCGGCGAGAACGGTCTGGCCGAGATCAAGCGGATCAAGCCGCGCGGCGAGCGGCTCAATGCGCTGACCCATTGCAACGCGGGCTGGCTCGCCACGGTCGACTGGGGAACGGCCCTGTCGCCGATCTATCACGCCCACAATGCCGGCATCCCGATCCACGTCTGGGTCGACGAGACGCGGCCGCGCAACCAGGGTGCCAGCCTGACGGCATGGGAGCTGGCCAAGCACGGCGTGCCGCACACCGTGATCGCCGACAATGCCGGCGGCCACCTGATGCAGCACGGCAAGGTCGACTTCTGCATCGTCGGCACCGACCGCACGACGCGGCGGGGCGACGTCTGCAACAAGATCGGCACCTACCTGAAGGCGCTGGCGGCGCATGACAACGGCGTCCCGTTCTATGTCGGCCTGCCCTATCCCTCGATCGACTGGACGATCGAGGACGGCACCACGATCCCGATCGAGGAGCGCCACGCGCACGAGGTTTCGCGCCTGGCCGGCCGCAACGACAAGGGCGAGATCGTGACCATCGAGATCCTGCCGGAAGGCAGCCCGGCTGCGAATCCGGCCTTCGACGTGACGCCGGCACGGCTCGTCACCGGGCTGATCACCGAGCGCGGCGTATGCGCGGCGAGCGAAGCGGGGTTGCTCTCCCTCTATCCCGAGCAGGCGAAGGCCGCGTAACCGCGTGAAGGTCTCGCCTACGGCCCGCGCTATCGCGGGCCTCGGTTTCACCCAGATCGTCGGCTGGGGCACGACCTACCTGATGCCGTCGGTGCTGGGCCGCAACCTGCAGCGCGACCTCGGCCTGTCGCCCGAGCTGGTGTTCGCGGGCATCACCGTGATGTTCGCCATCAACGCCGTCTGCTCGCCGCGGGTCGGCCGCATCGTCGACCGGCTCGGCGCGCGCAACCTGATGGCGACGGGTTCGCTGGTCTATGCCCTGTCGCTGGTCGGCGTTGCCTCGGCCCGGGGCCCGGTGAGCTACCTGGCCTGCTGGTTGGTGATGGGCATCGGTTCGGCGCTGGCGCTCAGCACGCCGTCGAGCATCGCCGTGGTGCAGATCGCGGGGCCGGGCGCCCGCCAGGCCATCGCGCTGCTCACTATCGTCGGAGGCTTCGCCTCGAGCGTGTTCTGGCCGATCACCGGCGTGGTCGACGCGGCCGTTGGCTGGCGCACGACCCTGCTGATCTACGCCGCCCTCCACTTGTTCGCCTGCGCGCCGATCCACTGGCTGATCCTGCCAAGCCGGCCGCCAACCCATCCTGCCGCCAGCACGGTGGCCGCGCCCGCGTCGGCCGGCATGGCGCCCGAGGAGGCCGGCCGCGTCTATCTGCTTCTGGCGATCACCCTCTCGTTCGGCGCCTTCGTCTTCACCGGTGTGCAGCTGCAGATGATCGAGATGCTGCGCGGGCTCGGCCATCCGCCGGCTTCGGCGCTGCTGCTCGCCTCGCTGATCGGTCCGAGCCAGGTCGGCATCCGCATCTTCGAGCTGCTGTTCGGCCATCGCTACTCGATCATGCGGTCCGCCGTGTTCGGCTCGCTGATGCTGCCGGTCGGACTCGGCCTCGCTCTGGTGGCAGGGCACAGCTTCGTCGTCGCCCTCTTTGTCGTAGCGACTTACGGCATGTCGAACGGCTTGAAGGCCGTGCAGCGCGCCACCCTGCCGCTCGCCCTATTCGGCCGCGCGCAGTTCGGCGCCTATATGGGCCGGTTGGCCCTGCCGCAGGGCATCGTTGCCGCTGTCGCGCCGCCGATCATGGCGTCCGCGCTGCACCGCTTCGGCACGGCCGGCGCGCTGTGGCTGTGCTTCGGCTTCGCGATCATCTCGCTGGCCGCCATGATCCTGCTGGCGCAACGCGGCTGCGCCGTTCGCTAGGCACATGCGCCCGCCGACTGAAACAAAAAATACGAGAATCGATACGCGACCGATGCAAACGATACGGAAAGCCGGTCCGGTTTCAGGTACCTAGCTCCAGGGTTCTTTCACCGCCGTGTAGAAAACAAAAATTTGGGGCTGAGCCATGACTGTGACGGTCGTCGTCATCGAAGACGAACCTGCGACCCTCGAACTGATCGTCGGCTATCTGGTGCGCAGCGGCCATCGTGTCCAGGGCTGCGCCAATCTCGCCGACGCCAACCGCGCCATCTCCAGCATGAGGCCCGACGTGATCGTCTCCGACGTCGGGCTGCCCGACGGCAACGGCGCAACCTTCTGCATGGAGAACGCCCGTCGCTTCCCGTTCGCAAAGTGGCTGCTGATGTCAGGCCAGACCGACATGCTGCGCCAGAGCCGCAGTCTCATCAAGCAGGCCGACGCACCGCCGTTCAGCGTGTTCGACAAGCCGGTCTCGATGCGCGCGCTAGACGACTTCATCCGTCTCGCGACGATCAAGGCTGCTTAGGTTCTCTTGTCATCCTGAGCGAAGCGAAGGATCTCGTGTCCTCTGCTCGGGCATACCGCTTGCGATCGTCAATAGATCCTTCGCTACGCTTCAGGATGACAGAAGCTGGATGACGTTCCACGAGGCGGGCGACAGTACCGCCTCGACGGTCTCACCGGCCACGTTCACCTTCGCCAGCGGCTTGGGCGCGATCCGGTCCGGCGTAGCCTTGCTGTTGGACGCCTTGAGGTCGGGATCGCAGAGCTGCTGTGCCTGCTTCACGGCGAGCTTCGAGAAGCCCGCAGCGGTGACAATGAGCGGTATCTCCTCGGTCAGGCTACGGTTCAGCGCGAACAGGGTGAGCGTGCCTGCCTTGTCGTCATGCACCGCCGACAGCTTGAGGTACGGCGCGGCCGGGATGTCGTAGTAGTCGTTGATCGGACCCTGCGGGTCGTTGTAGCGCGCCGAGTAGGTTGGCGAATGCACCTCCGTCCGCAGCACGCGGCCGCGGCCCATCCGGCTGAAATGCAGGAACGGCCAGAAGATGGTCTGACGCCACGCCGGTCCGCCGGTCTCGGTCATGATCGGCGCGATCACGTTGACGAGCTGCGCCAGGCACGCCGCCGTCACGCGGTCGGCATGATTCAGCAGCGAGATGCAGCAGCCCCCGAAGGCGAGCGCATCTTCCATGTTGTAGATCTCTTCGAGAATCGGCGGCGCGATGGGCCAACCCTCCTTGACCCGCGCCGCGCGGTTGCGCCGCGTGCGGTACCATACGTTCCACTCATCGAAGGAGAGCATGATGCGCTTGGACGAGCGCCGGCGGGCCGCCACCGAATCGGCGATCGCCACCACCTCGTCGATGAAATTGTCCATCAGGTCGACGCTGGCCAGGAAGGCCGGCGTATCCTGATCGTAGTTGTTGAGATAGGTGTGCAGCGAGATGTACTCGACCTGGTCGAAGGTGTGCTGCAGAACCGTGTCCTCCCACGCGCCGTAGGTCGCCATGCGCCGGCCCGACGAGCCGCAGGCCGCCAGCTCGATCGTGGGATCGATCCAGCGCATCATCTTGGCCGCCTCCTGGGCAATGCGGCCGTATTCGGTGGCGGTCTTGGCCTCCATCTGCCACGGCCCGTCCATCTCGTTGCCGAGACACCAGAACTTCACGCCATGCGGCTTGTCCCAGCCATGCCTGCGGCGGAGCTCGGAAAGCGCTGTGCCGCCGGGATGATTGCAGTACTCGACCATGTTGCGGGCGGCGTCGCCGCCGCGCGTGCCGAGATTGACCGCCAGCATCGGCTCGATATCGGCGGCACGGCACCAGTCGATGAACTCGTTGGTGCCGAATTCGTTGGTCTCGGTCGACATCCAGGCGAGGTCGAGGCGCTTGGGCCGATCCGCCACCGGCCCGACCCCGTCCTCCCAGTTGTAGCCCGAGACGAAGTTGCCGCCGGGATAGCGCATGATGGTCGGCGCCAGCTCCTTCACCAGCGCCAGCACGTCCTTGCGGAAGCCCTGGGCGTCGGCGGTCGGATGGCCAGGCTCGTAAATGCCGCCATATACGCAGCGGCCGAGATGCTCGATGAAGGCACCGAACAGGCGCGGATGCGTGGTGCCGATCGCGAAATCGCGGTGGAGACGGGCCTCGACCTTAGGCATGGGAAACTCCGGTTGGAACTTCGGGAGACAGGACCGAGCTCTTCAAGAGCTGCGAATAGGGATGCTTCGGATTGTCGAGCACCGTGCGGGCGTTGCCGCTTTCCACCACGCTGCCGTGGCGCATGACGATGATGCGGTCGCTGACATAGTAGGCGGTCGCGAGGTCGTGCGTGATGTAGATGATGGTGAGGCCGTTCCTGTCGCGCAGCTCGCGCAGCAGGTTCACGATCGAGGCGCGCAGCGAGGCGTCGATCATCGACACCGGCTCGTCCGCCACCAGCAGCGCTGGCTTCGAGATCAACGCCCGTGCGATCGCCACGCGCTGCAGCTGGCCGCCAGAGAGCTGATGCGGGAAGCGGCCGCGGACTTCGGCTAGAGATAGGCCGACGCTCTTCAACGCGCTATCCGCAGCCTCGGCGACCGCCACGTCCGTCGCGACATCTGCCATCCGCCGTGCCGTCGCGAACAGATAGCGATCGACGCGCTTCATCGGATTGAAGGCCTCGAACGGGTTCTGGAAGATCGGCTGGACCTTGCGCATGAAGGCCCGCCGCGCAGCGCCGCTGTGGATGGTCGCGAGGTCGGTGCCCAGGAAGCGAATTGTGCCGGCGCTGGCTGGCACCATGTTCAGGATCATGCGGGCGAGCGTGGTCTTGCCGCTGCCGGATTCCCCCACGACTGTAAAGATCTCCGGCCTTCCCGCCTCCAGCCGCAGGCTGACGTCGTTCACCGCCAAGACCCGCCGGCCTGCGAACAGGCCGCCGCCGTAAAAGCGGCTCACATGGTCGAGCTCGAGCAGCGCGCTCATGCCGGCTCCGGATGGAAGCAGGCGACGCGATGACCCGGGGCCAGCGGTTCGAGCGGCGGCACCTCGCGCCGGCAGATGTCCGAGGCCCTTGGGCAACGCGGATGGAACCGGCAGCCGGCCGGCGGGTCGGCGAGGTTGGGCGGCGCGCCGCTGAGACCGGCCTTGGGTGTGGTGTCCCCCACCCGCGGCAGGCTCGCGATCAGGTGCGCGGTGTACGGATGCCGAGGGCTGCGGAACAGATCGGCGGTGCGGCCCTCCTCGACCAGCCGGCCGCCGTACATGATGCCCAGCCGATCGGCGAGATTGGCGTGCACGGCCATGTCGTGGGTCACGAACAGGATCGACGAACCGAGCTCGCGCTGGATCTCGCGGATCATTGCCAGCACATCCTTCTGCACCACCACGTCGAGTGCCGTGGTCGGCTCGTCGGCGATGATGAACTCCGGCCGGCAGACCGTCGCGAGGGCGATCGTCACCCGCTGGCGCATGCCGCCCGAGAGCTGGTGCGGATACGCGTCCAGTACGTCGGGCTCGAGGCGCAGGCGCGCGAGATGAGCGCGCACCGTCTCGAAGAACCGCGGCTTTGGTTCACCGATATGGCGGAAGGCGAAGTCGACGAAAGCATGCCGGATCCGGCGCACCGGGTTCAGCACGCTCATCGAGCCCTGCATGATGTAGCTGAGATGTCGCCAACGGATCGACGCCAGGGTGCGCCGGTCGGCACGCTGCATCTCGATCGCGCCGCCCGGGAAGGTGAAGGTGATGGTGCCGGCCACGACCTCGAGGGGCGGCTGTGTGGCGGCGGCGATGGTCTTGATCAGGGTGGTCTTGCCGCTGCTCGATTCGCCGGCCAGTCCGTAGATCTCGTCCGCCTCGACGGTGAAGCTGATGCCGTCGACCGCGCGCACGTCGCGCGACACGCCGAGCGCGGACGTCCGGTACCAGGCGCGCAGGCCCTCAACGGCGAGGACGCTCATCGCTCGCTCCGGCCGAGGCGGCTGCGTGGATCGATGTACTCGTTCATCGACACGGCCAGCAGGAACAGGCCGATGAAGGTCATGACGACCAGCAGCACGGGGAAGAAGATCCACCACCAGATGCCGGCCACCAGCGCGGTGTGCTGGTTGGCCCAGTAGATCATGACGCCGATGGTCGGGGTGTTGATGTCGGTGAAGCCCAGCACCGACAACGTGACCTCGAGGCCGATCGACCAGTTGATGTTGTTCATGGTGGTCGAGAACACGATCGGCAGGACGTAGGGCAGGTGCTCCTCGACCAGGATCTGCCGCGTGCTCATGCCGGAGAAGATGCCGGTCTCGGTGAACTCGCGGTGGCGCAGGCTGAGCGCGACCGAGCGGATCAGGCGGGCATCGTACGACCAGCCGAGGAACGCCATCATCAGCGCCAGCAGGCCCCACGACATGTGGTCCTTCAGCACGAAATAGAACAGCACCAGGATCGGGAACAGCGGAATGACGATGAAAGTGTCGTTGATCGACATCAGCAGACGGTCGACCCAGCCCCCGGCATAGCCCGCCACCAGCCCAATCAACAGCGCCAGCAGGCGGCTCAGCACGGCGACGACGATACCGAACACCAAGGTGTTGCGGATCGCGAAGGTAAGCAGCCAGAACAGCTCCTGCCCCCGCGAGGTCGTGCCGAACCAGTATTCGGGCGACGGCGGCAGGTCGGGCGGGACGACGAAGCTGTCATTCGGCGGATAGGGCGAGAAGAACGAGAGGCAGGCGAAGCCCGCCACCAGCGCCAGCAGCACGACGCCCGAGGCGAACTGACGGTTGGATTTCAACAGGGCGAGGAAGGAGCGCATCAGCGGGCCTTCACGCGCGGATCGAGCAGCGGATAGGCGAGATCGATCAGCAGCACGGCGAACGACACGGCAATGATCGAGACCGTGGTGATGCCCAGCACCAGGCTGTAGTCGCCGGCATGGACGGCCGAGATCAGCAGGGTGCCGACGCCGGGGTAGCCGAACACCTGCTCCGTGATGATGGCGCCATTGAAGATCGAGCCGAGCGAGATAGCGAGGCCGGTGACCTGCGGCACCAGGGCATTGCGCATGACGTAGGAGCGCAGGATGCGGCTGCGCTCCACGCCGGCCAGCTCGGCGTAGGCGACGTAGTCCTCGGTCACGACGTTGGAGACCAGCGAGCGCATGCCCATGAACCAGCCGCCCAGCCCGACCAGCGCCAGCGACGCCACCGGCAGGAGGCCGTGGCGCAACAGGCTCAGGATGAATTCGGCGCTCCAGTCCTGCTCCATGTTCATGGTGTAGCCGCCGCTGATCGGCAGGATCGGCCAGAGATAGCCGAAGACGATCAGCAGCAGGAAGGCGACGATGTAGTAGGGGATCGGATGGAATGCCATCGCCAGGATGCCGGCGAAGCGCAGCGCCCTGTTGCGGCGATAGTAGCCGGCCAGCCCGCCCAGCAGGTTGCCCAGCACCCATGTCAGCAGCGTCGATATGACGAGCAGGGCCACCGTCCAGGGCAGCGCCCGGCCGATCAGGATCGAGACCGGCGTCGGGAAAGCCGACAGCGATGGGCCGAAGTCGCCGGCGGCGATGCGGCGCCAGAAGGTGACGTACTGATCCCACAGCCCGCCCTGAAGTCCGTACAGCTCCTTGAGCGACTGCCGCATCATCTCGACGGCCTCGGGATTGATGCTGCCGAACTGCGTCGAGGCGGCGATCGACTGTTCCACCGGGTCGATCGGCGTGGCGTGGGTGACGACGAAGGCGATGTTGATGCCGATGAAGATCACCAGCGCGAACTGGCCGAGCCGCGTCAGCAGGTACAGCGGATAGCCGGTCATGGCTGGGACCGCGGCTCTCCAGAGCCGCTCATGGACTGTTGTAACAGGGAAGATGCGGCTCTGGACAGCCGCGCTCCCAGCAAACTCACTGCTTCGGCTTGAGCTTCACCATCATGTATTTGGTGTTGCCCCAGTTCGGCACGGGATCGGTGTAGGGCGCGGTCGCCGCGTTCGGGTAACCGGTCCAGTAGGTCTCGTCCATCACCGTGAATACGTTGTAGGACATCAGCGGGATGATCGGCATCTCCCGCACCATGAGCTTGACGTAGTCGCGACCGAGCTCGACGCCCTTGGGATCGTCGAAGCCGATCTTGCGCGTGTCCTCGATGATCTTGTCGAGCTCCGGGTTGCTCCAGCGCTGCCAGTTGCGCGCCGGCTGCGGCTTGCCGGGCGGCGCCACGAACTGCGAGTGCCAGCTGTCGAGGAAGTAGGCGAGGTCGGGATGGCCGCCCCAGGTCTCGACGCTCCAGCTGATCATCGCTTCGTAGTCGCCGGCCTGCCGGCGGTCGAACATGCTGCCCTGCGCTACCACCGTCGAGGCATCGATGCCGAACTGGCGCCATTGCTGCGCCACCATGCTGCCGGCGCGTGTCATCACCGGACGGAGATCGCCCTCGACCGTCACGTGGATGGTGAACGGCTTGCCGTCGGGCATGTACCACTTGTCGCCCTTTTTGGTGTAGCCGGCGCGCTGCAGCAACTCGGTCGCGGCCTGCGGGTTGGGCTTCCACCAGCCGCGACCGAATGCTTTGGCGATGTCCGCCGCGTCGGTCGGAATCTGGTCCTTGAGCGAGGGCCGCAACATGTCGGCGATCTGCTTGCCGATCGTCGGATCGTAGGGCTTGATTTTCTGCTTGCCGGTGTCGAGCTCGAAAGCCTTCAGCCATGCCTCGAGCGGCTCGTGATAGTACTCTGGCCCCGCGCCGGTCGGCGGGATGGCAATCGCCGAGATGGTCGCGGCGCCGCGATACGATGCCAGCGACACCGCCTTGATGTCGATCAGCAGCGCGAGAGCCCACCGGACGTCACGGTTCTGAAACATCGGGTTCTCGGCATTCAGCAGCACGGCCGGCAGGGTCGGGTCGGGATGCGCGTAAGGGAAGCCCTTGAACCAACCGTGCGACGAAGGCGAATCCTTGGCGAGCTTGAACATGCCCTCGGGCGAGGTGTCGTGGATGATGTCGAGCTCGTGGTTCATCTGGGCGATCACGCGCTTGTCCGGCGGACCGGGATCGATGTAGGCGACGTATTTCGGCCCCGGCTCGCCGAAGCGCGCAACCGTCGTGCGCTTCCAGTCGTCGCGCTTCTGCCAGATGTACCACTTGCCGTTCGGGTCGAACGACTTCAGCGTGTAGGCGCCGAGCGTCACCGGCGGATTGTTGTCGAACTTGGTGATGTCCGGCACCTTCTCGAAGACGTGCTTGGGCATCATCCACATCGCGTTCCAGCGTACGGTGAACAGCGCATGGAAGCGCGAGTTGGGCTTCTTGAGCTTGAACACGACGGTCTGCGGATCGGGCGCGCTGACCTCGGCGACGTTGATCTGCACCGGCGCGCTCCAGCGGAGCCCATTGGTCTTCATGTGGGTCTGGATGGTGTAGAGCACATCGTCGGCGGTGAACTCCACACCGTCGCTCCAGAAGATGCCCTTGCGCAGCTTCACCGTCATCTCGGTGAAGTCGGCGTTGTAGATGGGCTTCTCTGCGGCGAGCGAGTTGTCCCACACGCCGTCGACGCCCTTTTGCGGGTCGATGTACCAGAAGGTGTCCATGCCGAGCTGCTGCAGCCCGTTCGACTGGCTGCCGGCGTTGATCGCCCAGATGTTGAACCAGCCCGCATTCTTGATCGTGCCCTCCGGATTCTCGACGATCAGCGTTTCCTTGCGCGGCAGATCGGAGATCGTTCCCTGGGCCACGGCCCCCAACGGCCAAAGTACGACGGCCAGCGCCACGACGGCACGCCATAAGCGCATCGTTTCCTCCCTATCGTTTGGAGAAACGCTACCACGCTCCCTGTCAACTCGCCACGTACGGGTGCACCATCTTCGCGGGATCGACGATGCGGTCGAATTCCGCTTCGCTGATGTAACCAAGTCGCAGAGCGGACTCCTTCAGCGTCAGGTCGTGCTCGGCGGCGTGATGTGCGATCTGCGAGGCCTTGTCATAGCCGATCACCGGGGCGAGCGCCGTCACCAGCATCAGCGAGCGCTCGACGTGGCTCTGGATGACCTTGAGGTTGGGCCGAGTACCCTCGATCATGAACTTGCGGAAATTGGTGCAACCGTCCGCCAGCAGGACGATCGAGTTCATCAGATTGAAGATCATCAGCGGCTTGTAGACGTTCATCTCCAGGAACCCGCCCGCGCCGCCGAAGCCGACCGCCACGTCATTGGCCATCACTTGCGCCGCGATCATGGTCAGCGCCTCGGCCTGGGTGGGATTGACCTTGCCCGGCATGATCGACGAGCCGGGCTCGTTCTCCGGCAGGATCAATTCACCCAGCCCGGCGCGCGGGCCGCTCGCCACCAGCCGGATGTCGTTGGCAATCTTGTAGAGCGAGACGGCTGTCGTGCGCATCGCCCCGGAGAGCGCGACCAGCGCGTCGTGCGAGCCCTGCACCGTGAACTTGTTGGGCGCCGAAACGAACGGAAGATCAGAGAGCTTGGCGATGTCGGCCGCCGCCGCCTCGGCGAAACCGGGAGCTGCATTGATGCCGGTGCCGACCGCCGTGCCGCCGAGCGCCAGCTTGTAGACGTCCTGCAGGGCGTGCTCGATGCGGGCGATGTCCTCGGCCAGCATGCCGACATAGCCCGACCATTCCTGGCCGAGCGTGATCGGCGTTGCGTCCTGCAGATGCGTGCGGCCGATCTTGACGATGTCGACCCATTCCTTCGCCTTGCCATCGATCGCGTCGTGCAAGGCCCTCAGCGCTGGCAGAAGCTTCCACGTCACCTCGACCGCCGCAGCTATGTACATCGCCGCCGGGAAGTTGTCGTTCGAGGACTGGGACATGTTGACGTGATCGTTGGGATGCACCGGCTTCTTGGAGCCGAGCGGCTGGTCGGCGAGCTGGCTGCAGCGGTTGGCGATCACCTCGTTGACGTTCATGTTGAACTGCGTGCCCGAGCCGGTCATCCAGACGTGCAACGGGAACATGTCGTGGTGCCGGCCGGCCAGGATCTCGTCGCACGCCTCGACGATCAGCCGATGGCGCTGCGGGTCGAGCCGGCCGCCGGCGAGGTTGGCGTTGGCGCAGGCCTTCTTGAGCAGCGCATAGGCGCCGATCATCTCGCGCGGCATCAGGTCCTTGCCGATCGAAAAATAGTGCAGCGAGCGCTGGGTCTGGGCGCCCCACAGCTTGTCGGCGGGCACCTCGATTTCGCCCATCGCATCGGATTCCTTGCGCATCTGCACGATTTGCGCTCCTTTCCGGGCGATGCGTACGCTCGTCCTGCTGCCCGGCTTCATGTGTGACAACGATCTGTGGCGGGACATGGTGCCCGACCTCAGCCGACTCGGCCACCTGCACTACGGCAACGTCTACCAGGACGACACGCTGGAGGGGATGGCGCGGCGGGTGCTGTCGGAAGCTCCCGAGCGCTTCGTGTTGATCGGCTTCTCGATGGGCGGCTTCGTCTCGCGGATACTGACCTTGATGGCACCCGAGCGGGTCACCGGCGTGGCGTTCGTCGCAAGCTCGGCGCGCGAATACACGCCGGCCGAACGCGAGCGCCGCATGCACGGCGCCCTGCCCGGCGACAAGCCGAAGACGGTCAACCCCGGTGTGGCACTCGGCCTGCATCCCGACCGTGAGCGCGATCCTGTCCTGCTGGAGCGCCTGCGCGGCATGCAGTGGCGGCTCGGTCCCGAGGTCCGCATCCGCCAATCAGCGCTGGTCCGCAAGGACGGCTATGTCGACCTCGAGCGCATCACCTGCCCGTCACTGGTCGTCGCCTGCCGCCAGGACCGGCTGCGCAAGCTCGAGGAGACAGAGCGCATGGCAAAGTGCCTGCCGAACTCCCGGTTCGAGATCATCGAGGATTGCGGGCACATGGCGCCGCTCGAGAAGCCGCACGAACTCGCCATGCTGCTCGAGGCATGGATTGGTGCGGTGGGACTCTAGTCATGGAACTATCCGACCCGACCCTGCTGGGCTTCGTGATCTCGCTCGGCATCGGTCTGCTGATTGGCATCGACCGCGAACGGCGCAAGGGCGAAGGGCCCATGCGCGAGGCGGCGGGCGTGCGTACCTTCACCCTTACCGCACTGGCGGGCGCTGCGGCCGGCGCGATCAACAGCGATGCGTTGATGGCGGCGGTCGCCATCGGCGTGGTCGGCCTCGCCGCCCTCTCCTACTGGCGCTCGTCGTCGGAGGATCCAGGCCTGACCGGCGAGATCGCGCTGGTCACCACGGCGCTCCTGGGCATGCTCGCGATGAGCGCGCCGACTCTGGCGGCGGGCGCCGGGGTCGTGGTCGCGGTGCTGCTCTATGCGCGCGAAGGGCTGCACCACTTCGTGCGCTCCAGTCTCACCGAGGCCGAGATGCGCGATGCTCTGATCTTCGCCGGCGCAACGCTGGTCGTGCTGCCGTTGCTGCCCGACGATCCGCTCGATCCCTACGGCGTGCTGAACCTGCGCAAAATCTGGATCGTGGTCGTCCTAATCATGGCGATCGGCGGCGCGGGTTATATCGCCGTGCGCCTGCTGGGCATGCGCTTCGGCTTGCCGGTGACGGGGTTTGCCTCGGGCTTCGTCTCGAGCTCGGCGACCATTGCCGCGATGGCAAGCCGGGCGAAGGAAATGCCCGGCCTGCTGAAGCCCGCCGCCGCGGGTGCCGTGCTGTCGACGGTGGCGACGATCGTGCAGCTCGCGCTGCTGCTCGCCGTCGTCAACGCGGAGGTGCTGGCCGCGCTTGCGATCCCGCTGCTGCTGAGCGGACTCGCCGCCGTGCTCTATGGCGGCGCGTTCACGCTGTGGGCGCTGAAGCACGAGGGTCAGCGCGAAGACAAGCCCGGCCGCGCGTTCAGCTTCGCAACCGCGCTCACGCTCGCCGCCACCCTCGCGGTGATCCTGGTCGCCTCGGCCGCGCTGCAAAGCTGGCTCGGTGAGGCGGGCATCGTGATCGCGGCCGGTACCGCGGGCTTCGCCGATACCCATTCGGCGGCGGTGTCGGCAGCATCGCTCGTCAACGCCGACCGGATCGACCCCGATCAGGCGGTGCTCCCGATCCTCGTCGCGTTCAGCACCAACACCATCACCAAGATCGTGCTGGCCCTCGCCGGCAACCGCGCCTTTGCCCTGAGCGTCGTGCCAGGGCTGGTCCTGGTCGCGGCGGCGGCGTGGCTGGGCTTCGTCCCGATCGGCGGAAGGCTGGTCTGAACGTCAACACCGGAAGCGGCGCGACAGCCAGACGGGCCGCCGAACAGGACCGCCCCGCTCCACGCGACGGCCGCCGGCAGCGAGAGATCGACGAAGCTCACGATATGGGCGTTGATCGGCCGCGCCGGTTCGTAGGCGACCGTGACAGCATCGCCGGCGCTTTGCCGCCTGGCAAACGAAAGCGGAAGACCGGCTCATACATGTCGCCGTTGCGCACGATTTGTTTCACGATTCCGGGCGCGTGCTCGCCGTAGAGCACCAGCTTCAGGCTGCCGTAGCCCAGCGCCAAACCGCCGGCGACGATCAGCCCCCCGATGCCCAGCATCAGCCAGGAGATCCAGCGCCAGCTCCTGTCCATCTCAATCGCGCAGGATCAATCGCGTGGGCCGAACATCAGCTTCCGGAGCTTGCCCGGACCGAGCGCGGCGGAGAGTTCGGCCGTCGCGACGTAGATCAGGAAGCAGGTAAGCAGCCAGATCTCGATGGCGATGAAGCGGCGCCAGCTGAAGGCATCGACCGCCTCCCGGAAGGCTATGCGGAAGCCGTCGCTGTCGAAGGAGAAATGGATGAACAGCTCGGCGATGCGGAACACCGTTACGACCAGGACGTAGAAAATGGTCTTGAACAGAATCGGCTTGATCAGCGGTGCGTTGCGAAAGCGATCGATGCCGCGGATCTTGTTCGCCACCAGAACCGCCTTGCCAACCAGCAGCGCCAGCAGCGTCGCAGCCAGAAAGTTCGACATCGCGAACCAGTAGGTGCGCGCCAGCAGGTTGGTGGTTAGCACGATGATGTTGAACGCGCAGAAGAAATAGATCGTCGGCGGCAGGATGTGCCGCATCTCCCGCAGCCAGATGCGCCCCGCCTTGGCCGGCCAGGAGGCGACGTCCAGGCTCACATGCGCCCTCCGTCGACCACGAAGTTCTGCGCCGAGATCAGCCGGCTGTCGTCTGCCGCCAGGAACAGTACCATGCGGGCGATGTCTGGCGGATAGACCTTCTCCTTCAGCACCTGCGCCTTCATCAGGTCCGCCTCTGCCTCCGGCGTCAGCCACTTGTCGATCTGGCGCTGGGTCATGATCCAGCCGGGCGTTATCGAGTTCAGCCGGATCTTGTCGCCGCCGAGGTCGCGCGCGAGGCCGCGCGTCAGCCCGATCGTCGCGGCCTTCGCCGCCTGGTAGACGGCGAGGTTGGCGGTCATGGTGTGGTAGCTGATCGAGCTGAAGTTGATGATCGAGCCGCCGCCCGCCTTCCTCATGCCGGGCACCACCGCCTGGATGGCAAAGAAGGCGTGGCGCAGGTTGACGGCGATGCGGTCATCCCAGAACTCCGGCGTTACGTCCTCGAGCCTGTGCCGCTCGTCATGCGCGGCGTTGTTGACCAGCACGGTGATGGCGCCCTGCCTGGCGGCGACCTCGGCGAGCGCCGCCTGGTAGGCCCTGGTGTCGGTGATGTTGCACTTCAGGAACAGCGCGCCGGTCTTGATCGCGACCTCCTTCGAGGCCGGCTCGTTGATGTCGACGAAAGCCACCTTCGCGCCCTGCGCGGCGAGATGCTCGACGATCGAGGCGCCGATGCCCGAGCCGCCGCCCGAGACGAACGCACTACGACCCTTCAGGCTGGGATAGATCGCGAACTCGGGCATGGTCCCTCACAGGGTGGAAAGTCGGAAGACGGCTTCGCCTGCCAGCGTGCCCCCGGCAACGAGCGGTGCCAAGCCCACCTGGCCGTTGGTGTGGCTCACCGGCTCGATGCAGAAGAAGCGCTGGCCGGCCGGCGTGTAGATCACGGCATGGCGGAACGGCTCGGAAGCCTCGACGTCGAGCCGCAGCTGTCGAGAAGGCCAGGCGATCGAGGCCCGCCCATCCCAGCCGTCGAAGCAGTTGTCGAGAAAGACGCTGTCGGGCCGCCGTCCCTGCGCGAAGTCCCATTCCGGCGGAACGGGGATACATTCGATCGGCAGGACCTCGATGTCAGTGCGCCACACGAATTCCGTGCGGCAGGTCAGCGTGCAGTCCGGTTCGCGGACAAAGAACGGATGCAGGCCGATTCCGGCCGGCACGACGCGGTCCTTGAGGTTCTCGAGCGAGATTCGGATCGAGAAGCTTTGTTCGTCGAGCCGATACTGCTGGCGCGCGCGATAATGGAACGGCCATTCGCCCTGTCTGCCCGCACGCTGATGTTCGTAGACGATCTCGGCCGATTGGGCGTCGCTGCGTACGACCTGCCAAGGGTGCGCCCAGCCGTCGCCGTGCATGGGATGATTGATGCCTGGCCAGTTGCGCGCCAGCTGGATGACCTCGTTGCCGAACGCCAGCCGGCCATCGCGGATGCGGTTGGAATACGGCACCAGCGGATAGAGGGCAGCGTTATTGCCCTTGCCCGAGGCGATGGCGTCGGCTGTCATCGGCCGCAGGATGTCGGTACCGTCGCAGCTGAAGCGCGCGACCGAGCCGCCCGACTGCGGCGCCAGCTCGACGGCAAGACGTCCGGCTCGAAGCGCTAGGGCAGGCACTCTGCTTTCCACCGAAATTGCATTTCGCGAGCCTAGTCTCCAATCATGACGATCACAAAGCCTGCAACAAACATCACTATACCGACAGGACGATGTGGCGACCCTGCGCAGGGGCCGCTAAAAAGGCCATTCCACTGGACCAAGGGAACGCCGACATGTCGAACATGCTGAAGAAGCGCCTGCAGGCGGGCAAAGCCTGCGTCAACGGATGGCTCGCCATTCCCAGCGGCTTCTCGGCCGAGGTCATGGCGCAGTGCGGCTGGGACGCCGTCACCGTCGACATGCAGCACGGCGTGCAGGACTACCAGTCGATGGTCAGCTGCTTCCAGGCGATGGACAGACATCCGATCACGCCGCTGGTGCGCGTGCCGTGGAATGAGCCCGGCATCGTCGGCAAGGTGCTCGACGGCGGTGCATGGGGCGTGATCTGCCCGATGGTGAATAACGCCGGCGAGGCCAAGGCACTCGTCTCCTATGCGCTCTATCCGCCCAAGGGCAAGCGCTCCAACGGTCCGATCCGCGCCGGCGCCTACGGCTCGGCGACGCCCTACCAACGGACGGCCAACGACGAGGTGCTGATCATCCCGATGATCGAGACGCAGGAGGCGATCGACAATATCGACGCCATCCTCGATGTGCAGGGCGTCAGCGGCATCTACGTCGGCCCGTCCGATCTGGGCCTGTCGCTCGGCCTGGAGCCGCGGCTCGACCGCGAGGAGCCGCAGGTGTTGAAGATCTACGAGAAGCTCACGGCCGCCTGCAAGAAGCGCAACCTGTTCGCCGGCATCCACAATGGCACGGCGACCTATGCCGCCAAGGCCTTCGGCTTGGGCTTCCAGCTCTGCACCATCGCCAACGATTCCGGCCTGATGGCGCTGGCGGCCCGGGCCGCCGTCACCGGTTTCCGCAAGGAAGTCGGCGCCGCTGCCGACAAGTAGCCCGCCGCGCTGGCGCGCGGCGGACCACGTCGCGCGTCACTTCTTGCCATACTCGTCGTGGCGGCGGAACCACAAGCCGGCTTCGTTCCGGCCCTTGGGCGCGCGATCGAGCCACTGGTACATCCCCCACAGGCTGTCGAGGCCGCGCGCGTAGGACGAGTAGGTGTGATAGACCGCGCCATCCTCCAGTACGAAGGCGCTGAGGCCCGGCCGGTCGAGGGCGTAGGTCATCGCATCGACGCCGGAGCGTTTGGCGAACTCCGCGACGATCGTCTGTTCCGGATTCTTGTCCATCGCGTGGCTAGCCCGCGCGTAGTTGTAGACGACGCTGCCGTCGCGCTGCTCCTGCTCGGTGAAGGCGACATTGAAGTCGAAGTTGAAGTCGTCACCGGCGGAGGACGCCCACGGGAACGTCCAGCCCATGCGCTTGCGGTAGTCCAGCAGCTTGGCGAGCGGTGCCCGCGATACCGCCCACAGATTGACGTCATGGTTGGCGAGATGGACCGCGATGCCGTTGAAGCCGTCGGCGATCGCGGAGCAGGAGGTGCAGCCGGCCTTATAGTCCGGCCCGAACATGAAATGGTAGACGAGGAGCTGCGAGCGGCCATCGAACAGGTCGGCCAGCGACCTGGGTCCCTCTTCCGTGTCGAAACGATATGCCTTGTCGAGCCGGACCCAGGGCAGCGCCTGGCGCTGGCGGGCGATCTCGTCGCCGCGCCGCGTCAGCTCCTTCTCGGCCTTGAGCAGGTCGAGCCGGGCCCTGAGCCAGTCCTCACGTGTTCCGGTGATGTGGGCAGACATTGTCTTGCACTCCATTTGTCGGCTGTCCTGACCTAGGTTGGGGTCGGCATGGAGCTCGAGAGAGTGACAAGTGTGTCGGGATTCCGATGGACTCGCTGATCGTCGCCGCGGGACGTGCGCTTGCCGCCGGTGACGCGCTCGGCGCGCTGAACCGCGTCGCCTTGCGCGACGATGCGCCGGCGCTGGCGCTGCGCGGCATCGCCATGGCGCAGCTCGGCGAGCTCGATCGCGCCAAGCTGCTGCTGCGCAACGCGGCACGCGCGTTCGGGCCCAAGGAGGCCGTGTCCCGGGCCCGATGCGTCGTCGCCGAGGCCGAGATCGCGCTCGCCGCGCGTGACCTCGGCTGGCCCACCGAAGCACTGGATGCGGCCTGCATCGCGCTCGACCAGCATGGCGACCGGCAGAATGCCAACCATGGCCGCCTGCTCGCGATCCGGCGTCACCTGCTGATCGGCGAGCTCGACGAGGCGGAGCAGGCGCTGGGCGAGATCGACCCGGCCGCCCTGCCGGCGGCTTCCCAGGCCATTCACGAACTGATCATCGCTGGCATCGCCATCCGGCGGATCAGGGCGAAGGCTGCTCGCGAGGCGCTCGGCCGCGCCGACAAGGCCGCGCGAGACGCGCGCATCGCCGCGCTGGTGGCGGAAGTCGAAAACGCGGCCCGTGTGCTCGAAGCCCCTGCGGCGCGACTGATCGCGCTCGGCGAAGAACGCCTCCTGCAGCTCGACGAGGTGGAGGCACTGCAGGCGTCGAAAGCTCTGGTCGTCGACGCTTGCCGCAACGTCGTGCGAGACCGCCACACGACGGTCTCGCTCGTTCGGCGGCCGGTATTGCTTACCCTGGCCCGCGTACTGGCGGAAGCCTGGCCCGACGATGCGCCGCGCGGCCTGCTCGTGGCGCGAGCCTTCGGCGGCAAGGAAGCCGATGAATCGCATCGCGCCCGCCTCAGGGTCGAGATCGGGCGGTTGCGCGCGATGCTGAAGAAGCTCGCCGATGTGCGTGCGACAGAGCGCGGCTTCGCACTGGAGCCGCGGGCCCGCGAAGTCGTCGTGCTGGCACGCCCGATGGAAGAGAAACATGGCGCGCTGCTGGCCTTCCTCGCCGATGGCGAATCCTGGTCGAGCTCGGCGCTCGCCCTGGCGCTCGGCGCCAGCCAGCGCACGGTGCAGCGCGCACTCGATGCGCTGGCCCTGGCCGGCAAGGTGCAGTTCTTCGGCGACGGCCGCGCGCGGCGCTGGGTCACGCCGCCGGTGCCGGGATTCACGACGACCTTGTTACTCCCGGCGCCGCTTCCAGGCGCCTAGAGTGGATGCATGAAAAGCAAGCCAGCAGAAATCCTCCGTGAATACGGACCGTTCACCGACACGGGCCACATCGGGGGCGTCAGCTTCGACGGCCACAATGTCTGGTTCGCTTCCGGCGACGGACTGAACGCTCTAGACCCGGAGAGCGGCACCATCGCGCGCAAGCTCGAGATGCCCGCCCATGCCGGGACGGCCTTCGACGGCCGCCACCTGTTCCAGATCGCCGAAAAGCAGATCCACAAAATCGATCCCCAGACCGGCACCATCGTCGCCTCCATCCCGGCGCCGGGGGACGGCGGCGATTCGGGCCTCGCCTGGGCTGAGGGCGCGCTGTGGGTTGGCCAGTACCGGGCGCGCAAGATTCACAAGGTCGACCCCGAGACGGGCAAGATCCTGCACACGCTCGAGTCCAACCGCTTCGTCACCGGCGTGACCTGGGTCGACGGCGAGATGTGGCACGGCACCCTGGAGAACGACGAGAGCGAGTTGCGCCAGGTCGATCCGCAGACCGGCAACGTCCGTCAACGCCTGGCAATGCCGCCCGGCAGCCTCGTCTCTGGGCTCGAGTCCGACGGCAAGGACCGCTTCTTCTGCGGCGGCGCCAGCAGCAAGAAGGTGCGCGTCGTCCGCCGGCCGAAGCGTTAGGCGGCGTCGACCGTCATTCTGCCGCCTGCCGTTCGGTCACCGGAGCCCTCTCCCCCAGCGCATCCGCCACCCGCGACGGCCGATAGCCCCGGCCGAGCCAGCGGGCCAGGCGTTCGAGATAGAGATAGATGACGGGCGTCGTGTACAGCGTCAGCCATTGCGATACCAGGAGACCGCCAATGATCGCGACACCGAGCGGCTGGCGCAGTTCCGCGCCTCCGCCAGTGCCGAAGGCGATGGGCACCGCGCCGAACAGTGCTGCAAACGTAGTCATCATGATCGGGCGAAAGCGCAACAGACACGCCTGATGGATCGCCTCCTGCGGCGCCTTGCCTTCGAGGCGCGCCGCCTGCAGGGCAAAGTCGATCATCATGATCGCGTTCTTCTTGACGATACCGATCAGCAGGATGATGCCGACGATCGCGATCACGGACAGCTCGTAATGCAACAGCATCAACAGCAGCAGGGCGCCGACGCCGGCCGAGGGCAGCGCCGACAGGATCGTGATCGGATGGATGTAGCTCTCATACAGCACGCCGAGGACGATGTAGACGACCAGGATCGCCGCGGCCAGCAACAGCGGCATCGATGACAGCGATGCCTGGAAGGCCTGCGCTGTTCCCGCGAAGGACGCGTTGACCGTTGCCGGAACGTGCAGCTGTCCGGTCATGGCCTCGATGGCGCTGACCGCCTCTCCAAGCGCGACTCCGGGCGTCAAGTTGAACGACAGCGTGACCGCAGGAAAAATGCCCTGGTGGCTGAGCAGCAGCGGCTCGCTCTTGCGGGTGAAGCGCGCGACAGTGCTCAACGGCACCTGCGCACCGGAGGGGCTCGGCACGTAAATCTGCGACAGCAGGTTTGGGTCGTTCTGGAACTGCGGCTGCACCTCGAGCACGACCTTGTACTGATTGGTCGCCGTGTAGATCGTCGCGACCTGGCGCTGTCCGAAGGCGTCGTAGAGGGTCTGGTCTATCAGGTCGATCGACAGGCCGAGCCGAGAGGCGGCGTCGCGGTCGATGTCGATGGCGAGATGCGCCGCGGCAATCTGCTGATCGGACGCGACCTGCTGCAATTCCGGGAGCTTCTCCATGCCGGCTTCGATGATCGGCGCCCAGTGGTCGAGCTCGTCGATGTTGGTGTCGGTCAGCGTATACTGGTACTGGGTGCGGGAGAGCCGGCCGCCGACGGTGATGTTCTGCGGCACCTGCATGTAGAACTTGGCGCCCTTGATGTCGGCCATCTTCTTGTCCAACCGCTGGATGATCTGCTCCGCGGTCTCGGCGCGTTCGTCATACGGCTTCAATCCCCAGAAGATGCGGGCCGTATTCTCGGCGGGATTGTACGGCGTGGCTCCGGCATACGAGAAGACGCCCTCTGTCGCCGGATCATGCATCACGATGTCGACGACCTCCCGCCGCGTCGCGTCGGTGTTGGCCACCGACGAGTCCTGGCGAACGTTGAGCTCGCCGAAAATGAAACCCGTATCCTGCTGCGGGAAGAAGCCCTTCGGCACGATCGCATAGAGGTAGCCGGTCGCGACCATCAGCAGCACCGTCACCACCAGTGCCGAGAATTGGTGGCGGAAGATGAAGACGAGCCCGCGGTCGTAGGCCGCCAGCGCGGCCTGGAAGACGCGTTCGCAGGCACGATTGAAGCGGCCCTTGGGGTGCAGCCCCTCCTGTTTCAGGAACAGCGAGCACATCACCGGCGTCAGGGTCAACGAGATCACCGCCGACGCGACGACGGCGACCGAGATCGTCACGGCGAACTCGCGGAAGAGCCGGCCGATGACGCCGCCCATGAACAACAGCGGAATGAACACCGCTATCAGCGAAAAGGTGATCGAGATGATCGTAAAGCCGATCTGTCCGGCGCCTTTGAGCGCGGCATCGAACGGCTTCATGCCCTGCTCGATGTAGCGCACGATGTTCTCGATCATGACGATTGCATCGTCGACGATGAAGCCGACCGAGATCGTCAAGCCCATCAACGAGATGTTGTCGATGCTGTAGCCGCCGACATACATGAAGGCAAAGGTCGCGAGCAGCGACAGCGGGACTGCCAGGCTCGGGATCACCGTCGCCCAGAGGGTCCGCAGGAACAGGAAGATCACGACGACGACCAGGCCGACCGTGAGGATCATGGTGAATTGCACGTCGTGGATCGACGCGCGGGTCGTCTGCGAACGGTCCGACATCAGCTCGACGTGAACCGTCGGCGGCAGCGATTGTGCGAGCTTGGGCATCAATGCCTTGATTCGGTCCACCACGTCGACGGTATTGGCGCCCGGCGTCTTCTGGATGGCGATGCCCTCGGATCGTTGGTCGCCGAACCACGCGACGAGCCGGGTGTTCTGCACCGAGTTGATGACGTCACCGACATCCTCGATGCGCACCGGCGCACCATCCCTGTAGGCGATCATGACATTGCGATATTGCGCCGCGTCGTACAGCTGGTCGTTCGTATCGAGCGAGATCGATTGATCCGAGCTCTCGATCGCCCCTTTCGGCCGGTTGACGCTTGCCGCAACGAGCGCGTTGCGGACGTCCTCGAGGCCCAGCTTCTTCGCCGCGAGCGACGCCGGGTTGATCTGGACCCGGGCGGCGTAGGGCATCGACCCGAAGACGGAGACCTGCCCCACCCCCGGCTGGGTCGACAGCTGGGGCGCGATGATGTTGTTTGCGTATTCGTCGATCTTGTAAGGCGGCAGCGCGTCGGAATGGATCGCGTATATCAGGATGGAAAAGTTCGCAGGGTTCACCTTGCGGTAGGTCGGTGGGGTCGGCAGGTCCTTGGGTAGAAGACCGCTGGCAGCATTGATCGCCTGTTGCACGTCGCCCGCGGCAGCATCGATATTGCGGTCCAGGCTGAATTGCAGCGTGATCGACGTCACGCCGACGCCGCTCCACGACGTCATCTCGCTCAGATCCGGTATCGTGATGAATTGCTGTTCGAGCGGCGTCGCCACTGCCGAGGCCATCGTGCTGGGATTGGCGCCGGCGTACTGCGCGGTGACGGTGATCGTGGGAAAGTCGACGTTGGGGACTGCCGCGACCGGCAACAGGAGATAGGCACCGGCGCCGAACACCAGCAGGCCGAGCATCAGCAGCGAGGTCGCGATCGGCCGGCGGATGAACGGTTCGGAAATGTTCATCGGCGAGCCACTTTCGGCCGACCGCAGCTGGCGGAATGCCCGCCGCAGCGCTTAGCCAAGACACCATGACGGCCGGGCCGCCAAGGAGCATGGCGGCCGCTGGTCCGGCCGCGCGTTCTCCACATCCGAAAGCCTCCGGTGCGAACCCAACCCAACGCGACTCAGTCCATGCGAACTATAGAACCGGCCGGAAGCCCGGGAAACTCCTCTGGAAGCGCGGCTATTGGTCCTTGTGCGCGGTGTGCCAGCGCAGCATCGACCGCTCGGCGAGCGAGATCACGCCGAAGAACAGCGCGGAGAAGGTCGAGCCGACGACGATCGTCGCGTAGAGCAGCGGCGAATCGAAGTTGTAGGTCGCCTGGATGATCAGCGCCCCGATGCCTATGTTGGATCCGATCCATTCCCCGACGATCGCGCCGATCACCGCCGTCGAGGCGGCGATCTTGAGCGCCGAGAACAGGTAGGGCAGCGCATTGGGCACGCGGATGCGGAAGAATACCTCGCGCGGCGTGGCGGACAGGATGCGCATCAGCTCCAACTGCTCGGCCCGCACGTCGCGCAGCCCGCGCGTCATGTTCACCAGGGTCGGGAAGAAGCAGATGATCGCGGCGATGGCGATCTTGGGCTCCATGCCGTTGCCCAGCAGCAGGACGAGGATCGGCGCCTTGGCAACCACGGGAATGGTGTTGACCATGACCGCGATCGGGAACAGCGCCTCCTCGGTCGTCCGGCTGTAGACGAACACCGTGGCGAGCGAAATCGCCGCGAAGTTGCCCAGCAGGAAGCCGCACACTGCCTCGATCGCCGTCGGCAGCAGGTTGATCATCAGGATGTCGAAGCGGTCCACCAGGACATGAGCGACGGCGACCGGCGACGGCGCGATGAACGGCTTGATGTCGAACTGCACGACCGCCTGCCACCACAGCAGCAGGAACAGCAGGACGGCGGCGAGCGGCAGCAGACGGCGACGCCAGGCAAGATAGCGCTTGCGGGCGAGGAAGCGGGCGTCGGCTTCGCTATCCTCGGCAAACGCTGCCGACGCGGCACCCAGCGGCGCGGTTTCCGCGGGATTGGCCATCAGCAGGTCTCCAGCACGCGGCGCAGGTGGCCGGCCAGCGAGACGAATTCCGGCGTCTCGCGCTGGGCCAGCCGGCGCGGCATCGGCAGGGTGACCGGCACCTGCTCGCGCACCCGGCCCGGCCGCGCCGCGAGCAGCAGCACGCTTTGGCCGAGGAACGCCGCCTCGTAGATCGAATGGGTGACGAACACGATGGTCGTGCCGGTGGTCTCCCAGAGCTGCAGCAGTTCCTCGTTCAGCCGATCGCGCGTGATCTCGTCGAGCGCGCCGAACGGCTCGTCCATCAGCAAGAGCCGCGGGCCCGAGACCAGCGCGCGGGCGATTGCCACGCGCTGGCGCATGCCTCCGGACAGCTCGTGCGGATAAGCCTTCTCCCAGCCGGTCAGGCCGACCAAGCTCAGCAGCTCCTGCGGCGAGCGCGCCCCGGGCAGCGCCTTGCCGCCGCCGACCTGCAAGGGCAGCGAGACATTATCGAGCACTGTGCGCCAGGCGAGCAGCGCCGGGTCCTGGAACACGAAGCCGATCTGCCGCGATTCACGCGCGGCCTGCGACGTGCCGCCCAGCACCGAGACGCGTCCGGTGGTCGGCGCCACGAGGTCGGCCATCACCCGCAGCAGAGTCGACTTGCCGCATCCCGACGGCCCGAGCAGCGTCAGGAAGTTGCCGCGCGGGATCGCGAGATCGATGTTCTGGAGCGCGGTAACGGTTCCGCGCTCGCTGGTGAAGCGGACGCTGACGCCTTCGCAGGAGACCGCTGTCTCAGCCAATGGCGGCTTCGCTCACGGGATCGCCGGCGATGCGGGTGTGCCACATCTTGCGCGGCTGGGTCATGTCGAACGGCGTCGCCTGGTGCAGCAGGCAGCGATTGTCCCAGATCACCACGTCGCCGACGCGCCAGTCGTGGTGATAGACTCTCGGCGCCTGGCAGGCGAAGTCGATCAGCTCCTGCAGCAGCGCCTGCGACTCCTCGGGCGCGAGGCCCGGAATGTCGTGCGCATGCCGGCCGATCAGCAGCGACTTGCGGCCGGTGTCGGGATGGACCTTGACCAGCGGCCGCAGCACGTCCTCGTCGCCTTCGAAGCCGAGCCGCCGGTAATCGTCCGTTCCCTTTTTCGGAACGTGGCCGATCCTGCCCTGGCTGTAGTGCAGCGAATGGTAGGCGTTGAGGCCCTCGATCCTGGCCTTGGTCGCGCCGTCCAGCGCGTCATAGGCGGCGCGCATGTCGGCCCAGCCGGTGTGGCCGCCGATCGTCGGCACCACCTCGGCACTGAACACCGCGCCCTTGGCCTGGATCGGCTTGAAGGTCGAATCGGCGTGCCAGCCCTCGTTGCCCTTAAGGATCTGGACTACGTCGTCGCCACCCTCCGGCGCGCGCAGGGTGCCGTCCTCGCGGACGTTGCTGACGGCGCCCCATTCGAATTCGAGCTGGCCGAAGCGCCTGGCGAAGGCGATCTGCTCGTCCTTCTTGAGGAACTGGCCGGGGAAGATCAGCAGGGCGTACTCGAGCCAGGTGTCGTGGAGCGAACGCCAGGTCGGCTCGTCGAGCTCGGACAGGCGGAGGCCGGTGATGACCGCCCCGAAGGAGGCGTCGAGCGGCTGGATGTCGAAGGGCTTGGCCATGGCAGCCTCGTTGGGGGGAGCCTCGATTTGGTCCCCGTCCTGCTGCAGTCTATCGTGCGGGTTGCGGGACAGACAATCAGGGAGGACTTCAAAATGCGCCGCCGCACGGTACTCACGGGGACTGCCGCCACGGCGGCGGCCGCTGCAAATCTCCTGCCGTCCGGCGGGTTCGCCCAGGCCAAGACGCAGACGATCAACCTCCAGCTCGGCTGGCTGGCCAGCAATAACAACATCGGCGAGGTGGTCGCCAAGGAGCTGGGGTACTTCGAGGAGGAGAAGCTCAACGTCCAGATCCAGCCCGGCGGACCCAACATCGACGGCGTGGCGATCGTCGCTTCGGGCCGCTACGAGATCGGCCAGGTGTCGTCCAGCCCGTCGCTGATGCTGGCGGTCTCGCAGAAGATCCCGGTGACCTGCTTCGCGACCGCCCTGCAACAGCACCCCTACACCTTCTTCTCCCTGGAGAAGAAGCCGATCCGCACGCCCAAGGACATGATCGGCAAGAAGATCGGCATCCAGGCGACCGGCAAGATCCTGCTCACGGCGCTCCTGAAGAAGCACAATATCCCGGAGAAGGACGTCGAGGTGGTGGTGGTCGGCGCCGACTTCTCGCCCCTGCTCACCGGCCAGGTCGATGCCTTCACCGGCTGGCTGACCTCGACTACCGCGATCAAGGCGCTCGGCCAGCCGCCGGTGACACTCAGGCTCTGGGACGCCGGCGTCCAGCTCTATGCCCTGCCGCTCTACGCCACCAAGGACACGCTCGCCAAGAAGCCGGAGATGGTCGCGGGGTTCCTCAAGGGCATGGCGCGCGGCTATGCCTTCGCGCAGAAGGATCCGGAGAAGGCGGCCGACCTGCTGGTCAAGGAGTATCCCAATTTCAAGCGCGACGACGAGCTCGACGGGCTGAAGGTGCTGCTCAAGTTCGCCTTCAACGAAAACACCAAGGCCAATGGCTGGGGCGCCTTCGAGCCCAAGGTGTGGCAGGACCAGATCGCGCTCTATGACGATCTCAAGCAGTTCAGCGCCGGTGCGCCCAAGCTCGACGACGTGATCACCACCAAGATCCTCGACGCGACCAAGGACGCGCGACCGAAGATCGGCTAACACAGGGCGATGATCCACAACGCGACGCTGCCCGACGGCAGCCGGCACGACATCGAGATCCGCGACGGCCGCATCGTCGCGTTGCGGCCGCCTACCGAGTCCGAGCCTGGCGTCCTCGTCATGCCGCCGCTGGTCGACGGCCACATCCACCTCGACAAGACGCTGCTCGGCCTGCCGTGGGTGCCGAACCAGGCGGTCGGCAACGCCGTTGCCGATCGCATCGAGGCCGAGCGCAAGGTCCGGGCCGCGCGCACCGTCCCGGAGACCGAGACCGGCGCCAACCTGGTGAAGCAGGTGATGGCGAGCGGCACGCTGCACATGCGCAGCCACGTCGACATCGACAACGAGCTCGGGCTCGCGAATCTTCACGCCATCCTCGAGGTGCGCGAGCGCTTTCGCGAAACCGTCACCATCCAGATCGTGGCCTTCCCGCAAAGCGGCATTGCCCGCTCGCCGGGCACGGCCAAGCTGCTCGAAGAGGCGATCGTTCAGGGTGCCGACCTGGTGGGCGGCCTCGATCCGGTCGGCATCGACCGCGACCTCGGCGGCCATCTCGACACGATCTTCGCCATCGCCAACCGACGCGGCGTCGGCATCGACATCCACCTGCACGACAGCGGCGAGGGCGGCATCGCCGAGATGCTGGCGATCGCCGAGCGCACGCGCACGCTCGGCCTGCAGGGCAAGGTCGCGATCAGCCATGCCTTCGCCCTGGGGTCGGTGGCGACCGAGCTGGCCGAGCGCACTGCCGACGTGCTGGCCGAAGCCGGCATCGCCATCATGAGCCACGGGCCGGGCGCCGCGACCATGCCGCCGCTGCCCTTGCTGCGCGCGCATGGCGTCGAGGTGTTCGGCGGCTCCGACAATATCCGTGATGCCTGGTCGCCGTTCGGCAACGGCGACATGCTGGAGCGCGCCATGCTGATCGGCTATCGCGCCAACTTCCGGCACGACCACGAGCTGCTGCTGCCCTACCGGATGGTGACCGAAGCCGCCGCCCGCGTGCTCGGCCTGAAGGATTACGGCATCAAGGTTGGCGGCCCGGCGGATTTCGTTGCGGTCGAGGCCGGCTCGATTGCCGAGGCCGTCGCCACCCGTCCGCCGCGCAAATGGGTGATGAAAGCCGGCCGGATCCTTTAGCTCTTCGACGCGGCGGCCTTGCGCACGCGATCGACCTCGGCGCTCACGCCTACGGCCCCCGACTGCCTTGCCAGCGAGTCCGCTCGATCCAGCAGCGTGCGGCCGCTCGCGGCGTCGCCCTGCAGCACGGCGCTGCGGCCCGCGCGCAGGTACAGAACCGCTGCCTCTTCCGTCCGACCCTGCCGCAGCACGGCATCGCCCGCGAACGACAGCGCCCGCGCCATACCACGATAGTCGAGCGCAAGCCGGCGCTGATCGGCAGCTTGCTCGAACTCCGATGCTGCGCGGCCAGTGTCGCCGGACAACAGGCCGGCGCGGCCGGCAAGCTCGCGGCGGTCTGCCTCCTGGTCGGGCTGGGTCGAGGGCGGAATGGCGGCCAGCGCCTGCGCGAGCCCCCGGGCATCGCCGCGATCGGCCGATACGACACCCCAGATGTACCAGGCCCGCGTTGCCGTCTCGGCCGGAAGCGGCGCGCGCGCCAACACCTCCTGGGCGAGCGCCATGGCTTCGTCACCGGCGCCCAGCCGGTAGGCGGCGGCGGCCTGCACCAGCACCAGCTCGGGCGGCGGCGCCTGTTTGCGGCGCTCGAGCTCGGCCCGCACGTCGCGCGCCGTGCGCACGGCGTCGGTCGCGGCGCCGGCAGTGAGCTGCGCCACGGCGAGGTTGTAGCCGACATCGCCGATCGCGGCGGCATCGTCGCGCTCGTAGGCAAGGGCGAGCGCCGCGCGGTACTGCTTGATCGCCTCCCTGGTCTGGTTCATGGCCAGTGCGCGCGTGCCGGCGCGATTGGCCTGCTCCAGCCGCAGATCCGTGGGCGGCCCTTCGTCCGCTGGCTTTCCGCCGCCGCAGCCGGCCAGCGCGAGAAGGACGGCGAGCCCGAAGAGCCGAGACGTCACGGACGGACCTCGCTGGCCGGGGCACGCCGGCTCGATGCCGGCGTCGCCCCACCCCCGCCGCCGAGCAGCCAGCTGCGCCGCAATTGCGCCAACAGCAGCTCGAGCTCGCGCGCTGCCGACTCCGTCTGCAGCAGCAGGGCCGGCATGGAATCGGTGGTCGACGTGATGTTCGGGCTGGCCGCCGCCAGGTTTTTCGTCACGACCTGCAGCGAGGCGAGGATGGCATCGGTGCGCTGCAGAATCGGGGCGATCTTCGCATCCTTGGCGTTCTTTTCCAGCTCGACCACCAGGCCGTTGGTGTGCGCGACGGCCGACTGCGCCGCGGCGAGCGTAGCGGCGAGGTCGGTCGCCATCTTGTCGTCGGCCAGCAGCTTGCCGACCGAACCTTCGCCGCGCTCTACGCGCTGCGCTACGGTCGCGGTCGATTGCAGGGTCTGGTGCAACGCGCCCGACGGGCCGACCAGATCGCTGGCGCTGGCCACGACCTTCTGCAGCTGGTCGAGGATCGGCACGATCCGGCTGCGCACGTCGTCGACGACCTGGCCAATCGAATCGGTCGGCGCGCGGTCGCTGCTGGCGGTCAGCACGGCGAAGCCCCAGTCGAGTTCCGGGCCGCGGCCACGCGTGATGTCGACATAGGCGTTGCCGGCGATGCCGAACTGCCGGCGGATCACGACCTGCGAATCGCGGCGAATGAACGGCTTCATCTGGGTATCGATGCGCGCCTCGGCGTGCATGCGCTGGCTCGGATCGATGACGATGCGGCGGATTTCGCCGGCGCGCGTCCCGAGGATCTGCACCTCCGAGCCCTGCGACAGGCCCGACGTGCCCTCCTCGGGCAGAACGATGCGCAAGGTGAGCGAGGTCTGGAACCACTCCTTCAGCAGGCCGGCGTTGAGCAGCGCGCCGATGAACAGGGCAACACAGAGCAGCACCACCGCGCCGACCGCCTGGTTGAACTGATGCACGCCGAGCGTCGAGCGCTTCATCGCAGCCTCCGCGCGCGCGTGAGCCCGCGATCATCCAGCCGCCACACATGGTCGGCGGTGACGTACCGCGCCGCAGGCGCGCTGCGCGCATTGAGCAGCCACAGGATGGCGCCGCCGCGGTCGTGCACGGCGCCGATCGCCTGCGCAATGGGCGTGGCGAGCTCGGCCATCGATTCCAGCGCCGAGTCGGCGATCACCACGAACTCGGGCGCTCCCAGGAACGCCCGCACGCATGCCGCGCGCACCAGGTCGGCGAACGGCACCTGCTCGCACGGTGCCGCCGGCAGGCCGGGTAAGCCGAAGCGGCGGGCCAGGATGGTCGCCTCGGCGACGGCTTCGGCCTCGGGCTGGCTCGTATGATAGAGAAGCGGCGCCAGCGCCAGCTGCGCGACCGGCATGTGCGGCGGCCAGACCTGGCTTTCGACCAGGGTGCCGATGCGGCTGCGATGGCTGAGCCGGTCATAGTAGCCCTCCGCGGCCCACGCCCGACCGAGGCAATAGACCTCGCCCGACGGCGGCTCGACCAGACCGAGGCAGAGGTCGATGAAGCCGCCGGTGTCGCTGTCCTCGTCGAGCTCGACCACGGCGACCTCACGATGTGCGAGGTCGAAATCGACGGTATCGGCTCGAGCGCGGCGGCGTCCGGTGAGCGCCACGCCGCGCAAGGAGAGCACCGAGGATCTGCGCTCCATTTGCGGCTCTATCTGGGCTTCCATCTCGGGCCGCCTCTCAGACCGCCAGGTCGAACACGCCGCTGACGAACAGGATCGCCAATGCCACCCGCACGAAACCGCGCGCTACCAACCGCTGTACTTCCGACCCGGCTGTGGCGCGCGTGAGCGCCGTGGCGCAGCACACGAGAGCCACAAGCGCGCCGATGATCACCGACTTGACCGGCGGCACGATGAAGTCCGCAATATCCATTGCCCGCATCACGTTCTGCCCGAACTGCCAGATCGGGAACGTGACCAATCCCAGCGCCGACGCCACCAGGTAGCCGGTGACCAGGGTCGAGATCAGCAGGATGGTGCTGAGACAGAAGGCGCCGATCGCATGCGCGGTCATGCGGGGCATCACCAGAAGCGCGACCGGGTCGATACCCTGCCGTTCGAGCTGGCGCAGCCACCCTTTCGGCCGGGCCTCGCCGAGGTCGATGAGGATGCGCGTGCCGGCGCGCCCGAAAATGATGAAGCCGACCACCACCGGCGCAATCTCGCGCACCAGCGAACGCTCGACGATCTCGCCGACCAGCTGGCTCTGGCCCGCCGTCTCGAGCCAATAGACGACCTGGGCCACCAGCACGAAGCCCAACACGATCCCGGTACCGATCGTGGTGAGCGCCGAGTCGACGGCGACCCGGTGCAGCGAGTCGAAAAATACCGCGCGCACCGGCCGGCGCCACGACTCGCGGCGCAGCGCCGCGACCATCACCGTCGCGCTGAAGGCGGCAAAGACCAGCGCCGCCTCGACGCGGCGCAGGACATGAGCCCCGGTCGCGGCCAGCAGCCGCCCGAACCACGACCCCCTCGGGGGTGCCACGGTATCGACACGAGGGCTCACAGCGCGCCCGCCAGCACGAAGGTGCGCATCGGACCGGTCTCCGGCAGGAAGTAGCTGCCGCGCTGGCGCAACAGGAAGTCGGCCGACAGCAGGTGATAGGCCGCTTCGGACACGGTGATCGCGCGCCGACTGCCGCTTGCCGCCAGTACCTTGGCGACGCCGATCGCACCGCCCCACAAGTTGCGGTCGCTGCCGTCGCCGAACGCCGAGGCCATCACCGGCCCGACATCGATGGCAATGCGGAACTCCGCCCCCTCGCCCCAGCCTCGGGTCAGGTCGACCAGCCGGTCGCGCACGTCGAGCGCCGCAATTGCCACCAGCCGCGCCGCGACCGCCGGCGGTTGAGCGCGGTCTGCCGCGGCGACCAGCACGACCTGGTCGTCGAGCAGCGCGGCATAGCCGACGCCATTCCGGGCGACGGCGCGCTGGACCTCGTCGATCACTTCATCCATGCGGGCGCGGTTGTCGCCCTCGCCGCGACGGGCCACCGATAGCCAATCGGGCATGCGGACGACCGCGACAGCGGCTTGCCCGAGCTGGCCGGAGGAGAGATCGTCCGGCGACATCTCGAAGTGCAGCAGACGGTGCTGCAGTGCCACGCGGCGGTCGGTCAGCGCGCGCGCTACCCGCTGCTCGGCGACTTCGCGGGCATCCGCCGGAGAGCCGGACGCAGCGGCACTCGCCGCCGGCAGGTAGCGCAGCGCGAACAAGCTCGCCAAAGCGAGGCAGAACTCCGCCATGCCGTCATTCTGCTCGCCGTAGGACGGATCCTCGACCTTCAGCATCCCGAGCAGGCGCTTGCCGGAGTGGATCGGCGAGATGTGCACGCCCTCGATGCCGAGCGGCTGCAAGTAGAGGGCGGCAAGCTCCTCGGTGCGTGGATCGCTCCTGGCTACCGGCGCGTCGATCTCGTTCAGCTCCTCGAGCGCCGCGAACAGCCGCGGGAACTCGTCGCGGTAGAGCTCGGCACCCGCGGCGTGGGCGTTCGCCGAGGAATCGAAATTGTCCTCGCACACCAAGGTGCGGCCGTTGGCAGCGAGATACCACACGTCGACCCGCTTGGCCTGGCAGATCTCGGCCGCGCGCTCGGTCGCCTCGCGCACCCCATCGGGCGTGTCGCGGTCCATCAGATTGGTCCGCGCAGCGAGCTCGGCCAGGGTCTGCGCCCGCGCCTCGAGTGCCCGGTGGCGTTGCCGCGCTGCGCGATCGCGCCGATCGGCCTGCAGGCTGCGCCACATCATCAGGACGGCGAGCGCCACCATCAGCAGGAACACCACCGCCGAAAGCACGAGCGCGAGCCTGCTGCTGGAGGCGACGAAGCCCAGGAAGTCCGACTCCGGCGCCACGATCAGGACCGACCAGTTGCGGCCGGTCAGCGCTTTCAGGGCACCGGACGAGACGATGATGCGCTGGCTGCCGAAATCGAGCAGCTTGCGACCGAAGCCCTCGACCTTCAGCTGGTTGTAGATGCGGGTCAGCAGCGGATCGCCGAGCTCGTCGAGCTGCGGCAGCATGGCGCCTTCCTTGGGATTGGCGATCCAGCTGTTGGACGGGAAGGCGATCACCCGACCCTTGGCGTCAATCACCAATGCCTTGCCGTGTAGGCCGATCTCGAGGCTCTTGAGGAAGGTGCTGAGCGCGGTGAGCTCGATGTCGATGCCCAGCACGGCGACCAGGCGCCGGTTCGCCGCATACTGCGGAACTGCGTAGGTTATGCCTGGCCGCTTCACGGTGAAGAAGATGTAGGGCGTGGTCCAGAAGGCATGTCCCTCGTTCATCGCACCCTGGTACCAGCCACGGGTGCGCGGATCGAAGGCGTCGTCGGGGTCCTCGTCGTGGCCGACGACGGCGCCATCCTTGTCGCGCCGGGTCCAGGTGACGCGGTGGCCGCCGCCTCGCCGGTCGACCAGCTTGGTGTCGAGACCGCCCTGCGCGTTGCGCGAGACGTAGAGAAAGTTGCCCTCGGGATCGCCGTAGCTGAAACCTGCGATCTGCGGATGCTTGCCGAGTGTCGCCAACACGAATGGCTCGACTGCCAATGCGCCGTCGAACACACTGCGCTCGCCGCCGATCGTGCGCGCCGATTCGAGGAACTGCTCGCCCGGCGCGAGATAGGCACCCATCTGGATGGCGATGCGCTGGTCGATCGCGTCAAGCAGGTCGTTCGACAGCGTGACCGCGCCGCGGCGGTTGGTATCGTAGACGTAGGAGGCGATCACCGCGGCGATGACCATGACCGCGACGACGGCCAGGATAGGGGCACCGCCGACCACGAGCCACCGCCACCCGCGACTTCCCTCCGAGGGACGTACGGCCGGCTGGCTCTTCTCCCCGGAGTAGGCAACGGCCATGGCGAAATAGTCTCCAAGCGCTCGCGCTCAAGCGATTCTGGCGCATGCAAGGGCCTGCCAGCTTTGATAAAAATCAAATTCTTGCGCGACGGCGCGCGAGCAGGGGATTTTTCGGCAATGCCATCACGTCAGGCGGTGCTCGGTATGGAGCACGCCTCCTTCTATTACGGCTCGGCCAGGATATTCGAGGACGTGTCGTTCCTGCTTGACGACGCGCGCACGGCGCTGGTCGGCGAGAACGGCGCGGGCAAGTCGACGCTGCTCAAGTGCCTGATCGGGGTACTCGACCTGAATGCCGGCCAGATCATCCGCTCGCGTGGCCTGCGCATCGGCAGCGTTCCGCAGGACGTGCCCGAGGGGCTGGCCGAGCTCACTGTACGTGAGGTGCTGCACCAGTCGCTGGCGCGGATCGGCCAGGACGACGACTGGTGGCGACTCGACGTGCTGGCCGAGGAGATCGGCGTGTCATCCGACATCCTCGACAAGCAATTCGGCGCGCTGTCAGGGGGCTGGCAGCGGCTGATGCTGATCGCGGCCGCCGCGAAGCTCGAGGAGCCGGACATCCTGATCCTCGACGAGCCGACCAATCACCTCGACCTCGCCAACATCAACATGCTCGAGCGCTGGCTGACGGTGGAGTTCAAGATCCCGATGCTGATCGTCAGCCACGATCGCGAGATCCTGGATCGCGTCACCGAGCGCACGCTGTTCCTGCGCAGCGACGGCGTGCACGCCTTCAAGACCCGCTTCTCGGTCGCGCGCGAGGAGCTGCTGCGCCGCGACGCCACCGCCGCGGCGCGCGCCAGGCTCGAGCAGAAGGAGATCGAGCGGCTGGAGCAGGCGGCGGCGCGCTACAAGGTCTGGGCGGTCAAGAATCCCGACCTCAACAAGCGCAAGGCCGCCGTCGAAACCCGCATCGCCCGCATCGAAGCCGACCGCACGCAGACCTACATCGCGCGCGAGCGCCGGCTGGAGCTCAGCGACGGCGACATCGATGCGCGCGTGGCGCTGCGGCTGGCCGACCTCGAGGTCAGGACGCCCGATGGTCGCAAGCTTATCGGCATCGACCGCCTGACCGTCGCGTCCGGCGACCGTATCGCCCTGCTGGGCGCGAACGGCGCCGGCAAGTCCACGCTGCTGTCGACGCTCGCCGCGGCCTACGACCCGGCGCGCGAGCATTATGACGGCACCGCGCCGGTGCGCTTCAACCCGTCGTCGCGCCTGGTCTATTTCGACCAGACCATGCGCGACCTGCCGGTGAATGCGGCGATCCTCGACTATGTCGTCGCGGCCGACGGCGTGACCGAGAAGGACGCGATTCGCCTTCTGGCCCAGGCCGGCTTCTCCTTCGCACGCATCAAGGAGCCGATCGGTGTGCTGAGCCACGGCGAGCGGGCGCGGCTGGTGTTCCTGAAGATGAAGCTGCTGCGGCCGAACTTCTACCTGCTCGACGAGCCGACGAACCATCTCGACATCGAGGGGCAGGAAGACCTCGAGGACCAGCTCGAGCGCTCCGACGTGTCCTGCCTGTTCGTCAGCCACGACCGTTTCTTCACCCGAACGGCGGCGACGCGGTTCCTGGAGATCCGCAAGGGCCGGCTGGTCGAGATCGACGATCCCGACGCCTTCTTCGATGCGCAGGTCTAGACAGGTCTACCGGGTCGTCTTTCTCGGCGGTGGCTGGGTCGCCGGCGGAGGCGGCGGCGGGAGATCGCGCGACAGGCCGATCAGCGGCCGGGTCGGCGCCTCGGCGATATCGGGCGCGGCCGCGGGATCGCCGCTGGCCAGCGGCGAGGCCGAAGCACCGGCGCCGACGTTCGACCCGATCGCGCTGCCGCTACTGCCCGGGCTGCTGCCGAGAGTACCGGGCTGAATGTTGCGGCCACCGAAACCGGGGACCGGCGAAGCGGGAATGGGGTTGGACTGGGCGGACGCCCCCGCGGTCGCAGCCGCAAGAATGGCCGCCGCGAGCACCGCGGAAACGGGCCGAAACATGGCAATTCCTCCGAAACTGGTCGCCCTGTAAGCGTTCGGCAGTGGCCAAAGGTTCCGGCAACCTTGGGTTCAGGACGGCTTCAGGTCACGAGTTGGCCGCGGAACGCCCAGCGTGTCATGCGCTTCTCGACCAGGGCACAGACGGCGTACATCGCGACGCCCATGATGGCGATGGCGAACAGGCCGGCGAAGGTCGTCGCGGTGTCGTTGCGCGCGCCCGCCGACAACATGAGAAAGCCGATGCCGCGGTTCCCGCCGACGGTCTCGGAGATCACGGAGCCGATGAAGGCGAGCGTGATCGCCACCTTCAGGCTGGCGAACAGGTAGGGCATGGCGCGCGGGATGCCGACCTTGCGCAGGATCTCGAACCGCGTGGCGCCCAGGCTGTAGAGCACGTCGATCATCTCGGGCTCGATCGTGGCGAGGCCGGTCGCCACGTTCACCACGATCGGGAAGAAGCTGATGACGAAGGCGGTGACGACCGCCGGCGTCGCCCCCACGCCGACCCAGATCATCAGGATGGGCACGAGCGCCACCTTGGGCACGGCGTTGAAGGCGATCAGCAGCGGATAGAGGCCGGAGTAGATCAGCGGCGACGCGCCGATCAGCACGCCAAGCACTACCCCACCCGCGATGGCGAGGAAGAAGCCGACCAGCGTCGTCCACAGCGTGTCCCAGCAGAAGGCGAGCAGGATATCGAAGCGCTGGATGAAGACCTCGAACACGCGGGTCGGGCGCGGCAGCAGGATCTCGGGCAGGTCGAAGACGACGCACACCAGCTCCCACACCAGCAGGAACACCGCCATGGCGAGCCACGGCATGGCCGGCCGGACGATCTCGCGCCTGTTGTCGCCGATCATGACGCGTGCTCGTGATGGATGCGCTCGCGCAGCTCCTGCACGATCGACACGAACGCCGGCTCGAAGGTCGAGGCGAGCGTGCGCGGCCGCGGCAGGTCGATGGTCCTCGCCATCACCACCCGGCCCGGCCGACGGCTCATGACGTAGACGGTGTCGGCGAGATAGACCGCCTCGCGCAGGTCGTGGGTCACCAGCACGCCGGTGAAACGCTTCTCCAGCCACAGCGCCTGCATGACGCCCCACAGCTCCTCGCGGGTGAAGGCGTCGAGCGCGCCGAACGGCTCGTCGAGCATCAGGATCTGGGGCTCGTGGATCAGGGCGCGGCAGAGGTTGGAGCGCTGCTGCATGCCGCCCGAGAGCTGCCACGGATACTTGTCGGCGAAGTCGGCGAGGCCGACGGTCTTCAGCAGCGCCATGGCGCGCGCCACGTACTCGGCGCGATGGCGGCGGAAGCGATGCTTGTGCGGCTCGACGATCTCCATCGGCAGCAGCACGTTGTCGAGCGTCTTGCGCCACGGCATCAGGGTCGGGTTCTGGAACGCCATGCCGACGCCCTTGATCGGCCGGGTGACACGCTGCCCGCCGACCACGACCTCGCCGCTGGTCGCCGGCAACAGCCCGGTCACCAGCTTCATGATGGTGGACTTCCCGCAGCCCGACGGGCCGACCACGGCGACGAACTCCCCTTTGGCAATGCCGAAGGTGGCATCGGCCAGCGCGAGCGTCGTTTCCTTGCCGAGGCGATAGGTGAGGCTGGCCGCCTTGAGCTCGACGAACGCCATCACACCTACTTGCCTTCCCCCGTCTGCGGGGGAAGGTGCCCGAAGGGCGGATGGGGGGCTTTGCCGCGCGACAGGAAGAAAGATGACCCCCTTCCGGCGCTACGCGCCACCTTCCCCCGCAGACGGGGGAAGGCGGTGCCTGCCCTCACCTCACCACCATGCGGTCGGCCTTGGGCGGCAGGTACCTGTTGGTGAACACCTTGTCGACTGCCGGCGTCACGGGCAGGCCGAAGGCCTCGGAGACCAGCTTGACCGCTTTCCCGAAGCGCACCGGATCGACGTCGCCCATGCCGTTGGCCTTCACGTAGGGCGTCAGGATGTTGGTCTGCAGCGAGATCTGCAGTCGCTCGGTCTCCAGCGCCTCGTCGATCAGCGGGTCCTTCTTCTTGGCGGCGGCGATGCCGACCGTGTTGTCGGCGATCACGTCCTTCCAGCCCTTGATCGTGGCGGCGATGAAGCCCTTCACCGCCTTCTCGTTCTTGGCCATCTCCGGCGAAACCACGATGCCGTTGCCATAGACGTCCATGCCGAAGTCGACGTAGCGCATGGCGACGATGTCGTCGAACTTCACGCCGCGTGCCTTGAGGTCGAGCATCGACGAGAAGTAGTGACCGGAGATGAAGTCGACCGAGCCCTGCACCAGGCTCTGCTCGCGCAGCTGCGGCGTCAGGTTCACGTGCTCCCACTTGGAGATGCCGTTCAGCTTGGCGAAGGCAGGGAACAGGCGGAACGAAGCGTCGAACACCGGCGCGCCGAGCTTCTTGCCGTCGAGATCCTTGGGCACCTTGATGCCGCTCTTCTTCAGCGCGTAGACGCCGAACGGCGCGAAGTCGTACGCCATGAACACGCACATCACTTCCTTGCCGGGGTTCTTGGCGTTGTACTCGATGGTCGAGTTCACGTCGGCAAAGCCGATCTGGTAGGCGCCGGTGGCGACGCGCTGCACCGCGCCGGCCGAGCCCTGGCCGGGATCCATCGTGACGTCGAGCCCCTCGGCCTTGTAGTAACCCTTGTCGAGCGCCACCAGGAACGGCGAGGTCGGGCCCTGGAAAACCCAGTCGAGGGTGAATTTGATCGGCGTCTGCGCCGCTGCCGAGCCGATTCCCGCGGCCAGCGCGATGACGGCCGCAGCCAGTCCCTTGGCGATCCTGCTCATTCGATGCCCCTCAGCTCTCGTCCCTGTTCGGCGACTCTTAGGCGGCCCGAACCCGCCCGCCAAGGGGATATCAGGCAGATTCTATGCCAGCGCGCTGAGTTGCCACGAGGCTGGAGAACACGCCGCCCTGCTGGATCAGCTCGGCGTAGGTCCCATGCTCGGCCATCTTGCCGTGCTCCAGCACGACGACCTGGTCGGCGTCGCGGATGGTCGACAGCCGGTGGGCGATCACGAAGGTCGTGCGGCCCGCCATCAGGGCCTTGAGCGCCTTCTGGATGCGCGCCTCGGTCACCGCGTCGAGCGCGCTGGTCGCCTCGTCGAGGATCAGGATCGGCGGGTTCTTCAGGAGCGCGCGGGCGATCGCCAGCCGCTGCCGCTCGCCGCCCGACAGGGTCGTGCCGCGCTCGCCGACCAAGGTCTCGTAGCCGTGCGGCTGGCTCATGATGAAGTCGTGCGCCTCGGCCAATTTGGCCGCTGCCTCGATCTCGGCCTGCGTGGCGTCGGGCTTGCCGATGCGCAGGTTGTCGGCGATCGAGCGGTAGAACATCGTCGAATCCTGGAACACCACGCCGATGTTGCGGCGCAGGCAACTCAGCTTGATGTCGCGATGGTCGATGCCGTCAACCCGGATGACACCCGACTGCGGGTCCCACATGCGATGCAGCAGCGACAGGGCCGTGCTCTTGCCGGCGCCGGTCGGGCCGACGAACGCCACCGTCTTGCCGGCCGGGACGTGCAGGGTGAAGTGCTGCAGCGCCGGCCGCAAACCGTCGTAGGAGAAGCTCACATCCTCGAAGTCGATGTCGCCTTTGGCGCGGCCGATGTCCTTGCCGTCGGGCTTGTCGACCACGGTCGACTGGTGGTCGAGCACGCGGAAGAAGTCGGCCAGCGCCGGCATCTGGAAGAAGATGCGGCTGACGAAGCCCGAGGCCTGGTCCATGCGGCCGATCAACATGGTGGCGAAACCCATGAAGCTCACGATCTCGCCGGCCGTGGCCTGGTCCTGGGTGTAGAGCCAGGTGCCGAGCACGAAGATCAGGATCACCGTGATCGTCGACGCAGCGCGGGTCAGGACCGACAGCAGCGCCCACCAGTTCAGCACCGGATACTGCGCCTCGAGCGTGCGGCGGATGATGCCCTGGATGGCACCCGCCTCGGCGCCCAGCCGCACGAAGCTCTGGATCAGGTGAATGTTGCCCAGCGCGTCGCCGGCCCGGCCGGCGAGCTCGCTGTGATACTCCTCGACCTCGGCCTGCAGCCGGTCGGTCTTGCCGACCACGAAGGCGTTGGCGACGGCGAAGAAGATGATCAGCACGATCAGCAGCGCTGCGAGCTGCCAGTTCATGAAGATGCTGAGCGGCAGCATGATGAACAGCGCCACGAAGGTCGCGAGGTTCTCGCGGAAGAAGCTCAGCCAGATGCCGAACAGATGGTCGACGCCGGTCAGCATGATCTTCAGCAGCCGGCCGGAATGCTGCGCGTTGTGGAACGCGAAGGGCAGCGCCAGCACGTGCTCGAAGTAGGTCGCCATGGCGCCGAGGCGGCGGCGGTGCGCCATCCGGTCGGCCTGCAGCGAGACGATGATGTTGGCGACGATGCCGCCGATGCCGACGACGGCCCAGATCACCAGCAGCTGCCGGGCGTCGTGCCAGAGATCAGTCGTGCTCCTGCCTGGCGCGTTCGACAGCAGGTCGACGACGCGGCCCAGCAGCACCGGCTCGTAGAACTGCAGGCCCGCCACCACGACGTTGGCGAAAGCGAGCGTAATCGCCAGCTTTCGCTCGTCGCGCAGCAGTCCGAGGACCCGACCGTAGACTCGGAAGAACTCCATCCTGCGGTCGGGCCCTCCTTGCTCAAGCCTTCTGGTCGCCGAGGAAACGCTCGACGGTCTTGACGAAGAAGCTGATCCCGAACGGGATCGCCATGTCGTTGAAATCGTAGCGCGGGTTGTGGAGGTTGATCGCCTCGGTCCCGCCGTTGCCCAGCATAACCATCGCGCCCGGCACCTTCTCCAGCATGTAGGAGAAGTCCTCGGCGCCCATGCTGGGCTTGACGTTGTCGCGCACATTGCCGGCGCCGCAGACCTCGGCCGCGACCTCGACCGCGAACTTGACCTTCTCCGGGTTGTTCACGGTCGGCGGATAGCCCGGCCGGTGCTCGACCTCGATCGTCACGCCGTACATCTGGGCAGCGCCATCGCAGATCTCCTTGATCCGCTTCTGGATCAGCTTGCGGTTCTCCGGCGTCGTAGTGCGGGTGGTGCCGCCGATATGCGCCTCGCCCGGGATCACGTTGTAGGCCGAGCCCGCCTTGAAGAAGCCGACCGTCACGACCGCCGCTTCCTGCGGGTCGATGTTGCGGGCGACGATCGACTGCAGCGACGTCACGATGCTGGCCCCCGCCACCATCGGATCGATGGTTGTGTGCGGATGGGCGGCGTGGCCGCCCTTGCCGGTGATGCGGATGTCCCAGCGATCGGCCGCGGCGAGCAATGGGCCCGGACGCGTCACGATGTGGCCGAGCGGCACGCCGGGCTTGTTGTGGATCGCGAACACCGCATCACAGGGGAATTTCTCGAACAGGCCGTCCTCGATCATCGCCTTGCCGCCGCCGCCCCCTTCCTCGGCCGGCTGGAAGATGAGGTGGACCGCGCCCTCGAAGTTCTTGGCCTCGCTCAGCACCTTGGCGGCACCCAGGAGCATCGCGGTGTGGCCGTCATGGCCGCAGGCATGCATGCGGCCCGGGTTCTGCGAGCGATGCTCGAAGTCGTTCCTCTCGTCCATCGGCAGGCAATCCATGTCCGCTCGCAGACCGATGGCCTTCAACGAGTTTCCTTTGCGCAAAGTTCCGACCAGGCCGGTCTTGCCGAGACCGCGCGTGACCTCGAGGCCCCATTCCGTGAGCTTGCTGGCGACGATGTCGGAGGTCCGCGTCTCCTGATAGGCGAGCTCGGGATGGGCGTGGATATCGCGGCGAATGGCGGTGATCTCGCCCTGGATCTCGAGGGCACGCGGCAGGACTGACATGATGACTCCGGTTTGAAGGTGCGGCGTTACCTTAGCCGTGGAGCAGGCGTCCATGCGAGATCGCTCTTGATCGCCTGCATGATGAAGGACGAGCGCGTGCCTTTTACACCCGGCATGCGCAACAAGGCCTTCAGGGCGAAATCGCTGAAGCTTGCGAGATCGGTCGCAAAAACGTGGAGCAGGAAATCCATGTCGCCGGTCACCGCATAGCAGGCCACGACTTCCGGCCGCGCGCGGATCGCCGCTTCGAACGCCTCGACGGTCTTCTCCGAATGATCCTCGAGCGTCACTTCGACCAGCGCCTGCAGCCCGAAGCCCATCGCCGCGGGCGACACCAAGGCCGCATAGCGCATGATGAGCCCCTCCTCCTCGAGCCGCTTCACCCGGCGCTGGCAGGGGGTTGCCGACAGGCCGACCCGATCCGCCAGATCGACGATCGACAGGCGCCCCTCCGCCTGCAGTGCCGCGATGATTTTCCTATCGATCTCATCGAGCGTAGTCATTTTCCCTCCCAAGGCCCTGGTTTCTAGAGTTTACCACCAAAGACCGCCATCCAGGCACCCGAGTTTGCCGAGATTCGCTCGCAGGTTCGGGCCCATATTCTGGACATGGATACCGTCATTCCCATGTCTGGCCTGCGTGGCGACTACAGCTTCATGGCGCCCGACTGGACCGTGCCGCAGCCCGACGACTACGCGGCCGAGGACCAGGCCGTGTGGCGCCTGCTGGTCGAGCGGCAGACCAAGCTTGCCCGGCAGTTCGCATGTGCGGAGTTCCTGCAGGGTCTCGAGACGCTCGGCATCGGCGACGCCATTCCCGACTTCGATGCCGTGAATGCCAAGCTCGAGGCGCTGACCGGCTGGCAGGTCGTCGGCGTGCCCGGTCTGATCCCGGACGCGGTGTTCTACGACCATCTCGCGCGCCGGCGATTTCCGGTGACGGTCTGGATCCGCAAGCGCTCCGAGCTCGACTACCTGGTCGAGCCCGACCTGTTCCACGACTTCTTCGGCCACGTGCCGCTGCTCAGCAATCCGGTCTTCGCCAACTACATGCAGCGCTACGGCCAGCGCGCGATGGAGGCCGGCGCGCAGATCGATCTCCTCGCCCGCCTCTACTGGTACACCGTCGAGTTCGGCCTGATCCGCGCCAAGGACGGTCTCAAGATCTACGGCGCCGGCATCCTCTCCTCCGCCAAGGAAGTGCGGCACGCAATCGAAGGCGATGTCGAACGCCTGCCGTTCGAGGCCGCGAAGGTCATGCGGCGGCCCTACGAGATCGACAGGCTGCAGAACACCTATTTCGTGCTCGACGACTTCCGGCAGCTGTTCGAGGCGGCGGACGTCCGAATCGCCTGAAGTCCACCGGAGTCCACTCGGGAGTGGACCGCTTCGATGCCGATAGGACAAGGCTTTCTGACCAAGAGTCCACGAATCCGGCGGTCCCAGCCCACTTGAAAAATCACCGCATCCGACCGCCCTCCGATGCGAAAGAGATCATGCGAGCGATTCTGCATCATCCGCCGGGGGAACACCTATTATGGGCAATGGCTGCAGGGAGGAGACGCTGCTTACCGGCATCGAATCGCCGGCCATTGCCCATATTGGAGTGGTCGCGAGCGTCGAATTCGGCATCTTCGGGCTTCGACAGCGAGATCTCCGAGGAAATCGCAGGCCCGGCGGATGGCAATTTACGTTTCGGCCGAAGAATAAAGAATCGCTACAGCACCACCAAGCCGTCGACGGCCACGACGCCGTCGGCCTTCACCAGCAACGGATTGATCTCGGCCTCGCCCACGGCAGCAAAGGCCGGATGGGCAAGTGCGGAAAATGCGGAAATCGCCCTCGCCAAAGCCGCGACATCGCCCTTGGGCAGGTTGCGATAGCCGAGGACCGTCGCCAGGCCCTTCACCTCCTTGATCATCTGCATCGCCTCGGCCTCGTCGACCGGGGCGAGACGGGTGGCGGCGTCCTTGTAGATCTCGGCCAGCACGCCGCCCAGGCCGACGGTGATCGTCGGCCCCACCAGCGGATCGCGGCGGAAGCCCAGGATCACCTCGGCCAGGCCACGCTCCATCTTCTGCACCAGGAAGCCGTCGAGCTTGGCGTCGGGCGCATGGGCCTTCACGCGCTTCTCCATCTCGCGCGCGGCGACTGCAGCGCTCTCACCGTCGGTCAGGCCGAGCGCCACGCCGCCGGCCTCGGTCTTGTGGGCGATGTCGGCCGACAGGATCTTGAGCGCGACCGGTGCGCCCACCTGCTCGACCGCCGCCGCCACACGCCGCGCATCCGGCACGGCCATCGACTTCGCCACCGGCACACCCAGCGCCGCGAACAGGACCGTCGCCTTGCGCTCGTCGAAGCCGCTGCGACCGGCTTCCAGGGCCTCGCGCGCCGCCGCCGTCGGCTCGGCGAGCTTCGGCTCGGGCTGCGGCGCCGGCCGCAGCAGGCAGAGCGCCATCGCCTCGGCGCAGGACTCGGGATGGCGGAAAGCCGGCACGCCGGCCGCCGTCAACAGGGCGAGCGACTTCTCGGCCGCCGGCGTCAACGACACGGCAAAAGGCTTCCGTGAGCCCGCGAATTTCAGCAAAGGCTCGACCGCCAGCTCCGGATTGAATTGCGCGGAGGAGCCGACGACGAAGATCGCCGCATCGTTGCCGTCGTCGGCCAGCAGCCGCTCGATCGTGCCCGACACGATCTCGGGCTTGGCGCCGGCCAGCGTGAGATCGACCAGCTTGCCCTCGCCCGCCGCGATGCCGAGCGGCTTCAGCCAGTCGACCAGTCCTTGCGGTGGACCGACGATGTCGAGCCCCGCCATCGCCATGTTGTCGACCACCATCGCCGCACCGCCGCCGGTCGTCGTGGCAACCGCGACGCGCTTGCCCCGGGCCGGCGGACGATCGACCAGCAGGGCCGGCACATCGACCAGAGATTCGAACATCGACACGCGGGCGATGCCGTGGCGTCGGCAGAAGGCATCGAACGTCGCGTCCGAGCCGGCGATCGCCCCGGTATGCGACTTGGCAAGCTCCTGGCCGATGTCGGAGCGGCCGAGCTTGTAGGCGACGACCGGCTTGCCGGCGGCGTGCGCACGTCGCGCGGCGCGCGCCAGCCGCTCGCCATCGCGCAAGGTCTCCATGAACAAGAGGATCGCCTTGGTCTTGGGATCGTCGACCAGCAGGTCGGCGATCTCGCCGACCTTGAGATCGACCTCGTTGCCGACCGAGATCAGCCGCGAGAAGCCGATGCCGCGTGCGTCGGCGCGCGACAGCAGCGCGCCGATCAGGCTGCCGCTCTGGCTCACCAGTCCCCAGTTGCCGACGCGCAGCTTGTCGACCGCGAAGGCCGCATTGGCGGTCAGCGCCATCGGCGGATCGGTGCTGACCGTGCCGATGCTGTTGGGCCCGACCAGGCGAATGCCGGTGTCCTTCACGATCCGCTCGAGCTCGTCCTGCAGCGGCGCGACGGCCGCACCTGCATCGGCGAAGCCGCCGGCCAGGATCGACGCGACCTTCACGCCGCGCTTTCCGCAGGCCGCGAGCGCCGACACTGCGTCCTTGCCGTTCAGGAGAATGTAGGCGTGATCGACTTCGCCCGGCACGTCGTCGATCGTCTTGAAGGCCTTCACGCCGAAGATCTCGGCGCGCCCGGGATTGACCGGCAGAATTTCGCCGCCGAAGCCGTGCTTCTGCAGGAAGCGCTGCGGCCGCGAGGTCGTGCGCTTCTCGTCTGACGAAGCACCGACCAGGGCGATGCGCTGCGGAGCGAAGAGAGAGTCGAAGAGGCTCATGGCGCGAGTATACTCGGCGCATGTTGCACCGCCGTAGTCTTCTCGCCGCGTCCCTCGCCTCCCTTGCGCTGCCCGCCCGTGCCGAGGCGCCTTGGCCGAACAAGCCGATAAAGCTCGTCGTGCCCTACGCGCCCGGCGGCTCGACCGACGTGGTCGGCCGTGTCATCGGCGAGTATCTCGGCCGTCGGCTCGACCAGAACATCGTGGTCGAGAACCGGCCGGGCAAGGGCGCCAGCATCGGCAGTGCCCAGGTCGCCAAGGCCGCGCCCGATGGCTACACGCTCCTGATGTCCAACATCTCCGCCTTCGCGATCGCGCCGCCGCTGTACGGCGATCTCGACTACGATCCGGTGAAGGACTTCACCCACATCACGCTCGCCTCGTTCAATCCGAGCGTGCTGGTCGTGAACCCGGGCTTCTCCGCCAGGACGCTCGCCGACTATGTCGCCTACGCCAGGGCCAATCCGGACAAGCTCGCCTTCGCGACGTCGGGCCCCGGCTCGAGCAACCACATCCTGGGCACGATGCTGGCGCTCAAGACCGGCACCAGGCTCGTGCACATCCCCTATCGCGGCGCCGGCCCGGCAATGCAGGACACGATCGCGGGAATCGTGCCGTCGATGTTCGATTCGCTGCCTTCGGCCGCGCCGCACATCAAGGCGGGGAAGGTGCGCGCGCTCGCGGTGAGCGGCGAACAGCGCAACCCGAGCTTTCCCGATGTGCCGACGATGAAGGAGCAGGGCTTCGACCTGGTCTCCTATTCCTGGTTCGGCCTGTCGGGCCCCGCAAAACTGCCGGCGCCGATCGTCGATCGGCTGGCCCGGGAGATGCAGGCGGTGCTCAAGGAGCCCGACGTCGTGAAGCGCTGGCAGGACATCGGCGCCGAATCGAGCACCATGACGCCGGCGGAGTACACGCAGTTCGTCAAGACGGAGTTGGAGAAAGCGACGGCCGCCGTGAAGGCGTCCGGGGCCAAGCCTGAATAAAAGGAGGAGACCATGACCATCCGCCGCGTGACGTCGCCCGATGCACCCGAGCCGCCGCCAGAACGCTGGTCGAACTGCCTGGTGGTCGACGGCATCGCCTACGTCTCCGGCATGGTCGCGCGCGGCGCGCCCAACCTCGAGAAGATGGACGAGTACGAGCAGGCCAAGGTGATCTTCGCCAAGATCAAGGCGCTGCTCGAGGCGGCCGGCGGCAAGATGGCCGACGTGGTGAAGGTCACGATCTTCCTCACGAACATCAAGAACAACACCAAGGTGTGGAAGGCGCGCGCCGAGGTGTTCAGCGGCAACTTCCCGGCCTCGACCCTGGTGCAGGTCGCCGCCCTCGCCTCGCCGGAAATCCTGGTCGAGATCGAAGCGATCGCCCATCTCGGCAAGGGCCCGCGTTAGCAGCACTGGCCGGTTTGGCCCGTTTTCGCCGTTTTTAAACGGGGTTTCTGGAGGTCGATGCGTCAAAAGCCTTATACGAGGGCATTTTGGCGCTGTCGGCCCCTGCGATAAACGGTCGAAAACGGAGCATAAACGGCGCGAAAACGGTGTCGTCACCGAAGCGGCCTGGATCGACTGCGACGGTCGGCACAACAAGATCGGCAAAAGAGTCGTCGGACATAGGCGACCTCCTGGATACGCAATTGGAGCGGATCAGGAGTTTACACCCGCGCGGGAAATACACCTATTACGGGCAATGGAACGGCCTCAGGAGGGCCGAAAACCTGCTCGTTTTGGCGAGCCAATGCCCAAGCCGGTTTGCGGCTTTTTCGTGTCTCCCGCGAAGAGCTTGCCGGAAGAGCATGAGAAGACGCGCCACTCCAGTAGCGCGTCCCCGCACAAGACGGCTAGGCCGCCTTCACCTCACGCTCGGCCTTGAGCGCGCGCACGGTCTCGCGCAGCGCGTGGACGGTCTTCTCGATCTCCGCGCCGCCATGGGTCGCCGAGACGAAGCCGCCGGGCGCGCCCATCACGTCGACGCCATGGGTCATCAGGCCCATGCGGATCTTGCCGGTGAGCGGCCCCGCGCCGCGCGCGCCCTTGAGCTTGGCGAACGGCACCTTGAGCGGATCGAAGGTCGCCGGATCGACCGGGTCGTTGAACGGGTTGGGATAGATCAGGAAGGTCGAGGACTGGCCGTAGATGCCCCACGGCACGCTCTCCTTCACCAGCACCTCGCGCAACGCCGCGCGCAGTTCGGCCGCGGTCTTGTTGGCCTTCTCCGCCAGGTCCTCGTCACGCACCAAAGTGAGCGCCGTCACCGCCGCGGCGGCCGACAGCGGGTTGGCGTTGTAGGTGCCGGGATGGAGGATGCGCTCGATCTTCCTGGCCGCCGTGGCGTCATGGTCGATCCGATCGAGGATCTCCCGCTTGCCCGCCACCGCGCCGCCCGGCAGGCCGCCGGCGACGATCTTGGCCTGGATGCAGAGGTCGGGCGTGATGCCGAACGCCTTCTGCGCGCCGCCCGACGACCAGCGATAGCCGGTGATCACCTCGTCCATCAGCATGACGACGCCCTTCTTGGCCGTCGCCTCGCGCACCGCCTTGATGAAGCCCGGCGGCAACGGCGCCTGGCCCCACGACGCGCCGGACGGTTCGAACATCACGGCGGCGATGTCGTCGCGCTCCTCGATCAGCTTCACGACCGCGGCGACGTTGTCGCTCGGCATCACGATCGAGAGCGCGCTGACATCCTGCGGCACACCCGGCGTGGTGCCGCCGTCGTAGGTGGCGCCGGCGCCCGCCGTCACGTTGTCGTGCCAGCCGTGGAAGTGGCCGATGAAGCGGACGATCTTGTCCTTGCCGGTGTAGGCGCGGGCCAGACGGATCGCCATGTGCGACGCCTCGGTGCCCGACGCGGTGAACCGCACCTTCTCGGCGCACGGCGTCAGCTGGCACACCAGCTCGGCCCAGCGCACCTCGAGCTCGTGGCTCGAGCCGTAGTGGGTGCCGAGCTCCATCTGCTTCTTCACCGCCTCGACCACGGCCGGGTGCGAATGGCCCAGCAGCATGGCGCCGTGGCCGCCGAAGTAATCGACATACTCGTTGCCGTCGACATCCCACTTGCGCGGCCCCTTGGCCCTGGCGACATGGATCGAATAGGGATCGAGGTAGCGCGCATCGTGCGTGATGCCGCTCGGCAGCACCTTGCGGGCGCGCTCAAACAGCGCACCCGAGCCCTGGGTCCGCGCTTTGTAATCGGTGACGATCGCGGAATTGGTCGCCGGATTGGTCGCCAAGGTCGATGGGGGGGTGCTCATTTGGCCTCACATAAGTAATGCCGGAACATCGCAAGCCTCGCTTGCTTCGCCAAGGGCCCGCCGCTAATCGTGCCCCGACATTTCGTATTCCGGAGCCTGTCTTGACCGCTCAAGTGAACACCAAGCCCCGCGGCCGCCAGTTCTTCAACAATCCCGGTCCGACCAACATCCCAGACCGCATTCTGCGGGCAATGGACCGGCCGGTCATGGACTTCCTCGCGCCGGAATTCCTCGAGATCCATCGCGCCAGCTATGCCGGCATGAAGCGCATCTTCAAGACCGACCAGGAAGTGTTCTTCCATGCCTCGACCGGTCACGGTGCGTGGGAGGCGGCGGTCGCCAACCTGTTCTCGCCGGGAGACCTCGTGCTGGTGATCGAGACCGGCTACTTCTCGCTGGGCTTCAAGGAGCTCGCCGAGGTGATCGGGCTGAAAGTCGAGGTCGTCGCCGCCGACTGGCGCAAGGGCGTCGACATCGCGAAGGTCCACGAGCGCCTCGCCGCCGACAAGAACCACGAGATCAAGGCCGTGCTCGCCGTGCACAACGAGACCGCGACCGGCCTCGTCCTGCCGATCGCAGAGGTCCGTCGCGCGATGGACCAGGCCAAGCATCCGGCGCTGCTGCTTTCCGACACGATCTCCTCGCTCGGCAGCATGGAATACAAGATGGACGCCTGGGGCATCGACGTCACCATCGCCGGCAGCCAGAAGGGCCTGATGCTCCCGACCGGCATGGCGATCACCGGAGTCAGCAACAAGGCGCTCGAGGCCGCCCGCAAGTCCAAGCTGCCCAAGTACTACTTCAACTGGGAGCTGATGGCCGCGCGCAAGCCGCAGCGCTTCATCGGCACCGTGCCGGTCCACTTCTTCTTCGGCCTCCAGGAGTCGATCAAGATGATCGAGGAGGAGACGCTGGAGGGCGTGTTCGCCCGCCATGCCCGCCTCGCCGAAGCGACCCGCGCCGCCGTCCGCGCCTGGGGCAGCAAGGGCAACGGGCCGTCGCTGTACGGCCAGACCGAGGACCGTCTCTCCAACTCGGTGACCACGGTGCTGATGCCCGAGGGCCATACCTCTGACGCCATGCGCAAGATCGCGCTTGAGCGCTTCAACCTGTCGCTCGGCGGCGGCCTCGGCCCGCTGATGGGCAAGGTGTTCCGCATCGGGCATCTCGGCGACCTCAACGAGCCGATGCTGCTGGGCTGCCTCGCCACCACCGAGCTGGCGATGAAGACCGCGGGCGTACCGTTCGCACCGGGCGGCGTCGACGCCGCGATCGAATCGCTCGCGAGCTAAGCTCCCGGGTCTGTAGCCGATCATCTTGAAGCGCATGCCGGCATGACCCTTGGCCGTGCCGGCATGGAAGTGCCGCTTCAAACATCCCGGACAGCAGGCTACGCGGCCTGATTGCCGTTTACGACCGTTTTCGTCGCCGTTTATGGCCCGTCGGTCGGACTTTCAGAACGCCGGCTTCTTGTTCGCGAGAGTCAGCAGCAGCCGCTCGGGCTTGATCGCCGAGAGCTTGGTGCCCTGCTGCACCGTCGGCGTCACGTCGAGGCCTGTGACGGCATCGAACACCGCGGTGTCGGGATTGAAGGCGTAGAGCTGGCCCTCGACGAGATTGAACCACCAGGCGTGTAGCACCATCTTGCCGGCGGCGACGCGCTCGGCGACCCAGGGGAAGGTCATCAGGTTGGCGACACTGTTGACCACCGAGGCCTGCTCCACCGCGCGCACGACCTCCTCGCGCGGCCGGCCGGCGAGGTCGTGCACGGCGACATCGCGCACTGTCCGGGCGATCGCCGTCCAGGTGGAGAGATAGTCGTAGTTCGCCGCAGCGCTGGCTGCGCCGTCGACCAGGGCGGCAATGCCGCCGCACAGCGCGTGGCCCAGGATCACGACATGCTCGACTTCGAGGCCGCGCACGGCGTATTCGAGCGCCGCGGAAGTGCCGTGTTGCGCCTGGTCCGGCGAGAGCTGCGCCGGCGGCACCATGGCCGCGATGTTGCGCACGGTGAAGATGTCGCCGGGTCGCGTCTGCGTCAGGATGCCGGGATCGACGCGCGCGTCGGCGCAGCCGATGATGAGGATCTTGGGCGACTGGCCCTCCGTCGCGAGCTTCTCGAACAGGTCGAGGTGCTCGCGGTAGTAGCCCAGACGGAAGTCCGAAAAGCCTTTGAGGAGCCGATCCAATGCCATGGTGCGATCTCACATGACTGAAGAATTGCTCTACGACAAGCGCGGCGATGTCGCCTGGGTCACCTTCAACCGCCCGCAGGCCCGCAATGCACTGACTTTCGCCATGTATCGGGGCTTGGCCGAAATCTGCGGGCGCATTGAAAAGACCCGCGAGGCCAAGGCGATCGTGGTCACCGGCGCCGGAGACAAGGCCTTTGCCGCCGGCACCGACATCGCCCAGTTCCGCGACTTCAAGTCGGGCGAGGACGGCATCGGCTACGAGCGCAAGATGGACGCCACGCTCGAGATCATCGAGCGCTGTCCGGTTCCAACCATCGCCGCGGTGTCGGGCTTCTGCACCGGCGGCGGCATCGCCATCGCAGGCGCCTGCGACTTCCGCATCGCATCCGCGAACGCGCAGTTCGGCGTGCCGATCGCCCGCACCCTCGGCAACTGCCTGTCGATGACGAACTACGCGCGGCTGACGTCGCTGGTCGGGCCGCAGACGGTGAAGGAGATGCTGCTGCTGGCGAAGATGGTCGACGCCCCGAAGGCACTGCAGGCCGGGCTGGTGATGGAGGTGCTGCCGGACACCGCGGCTCTGCACGCCCGCGCGCAGGAGATCGCCGAGACGCTGGCCGGTCATGCGCCGATCACGCTGTCGACCACCAAGGAGGCGTTGCGCCGGCTGCAGGCGAAGATCGCCGACCAGAACATCGACGACCTGATCCGCGCAACCTACGGCAGCGCTGACTTTCGCGAAGGCATGAGCGCCTTCCTGGAGAAGCGCCCGCCGAAGTGGACGGGGAAATAGCTCTTGCCGGATCGCGGGCTCCCCGCCCGCTCAGACTCATGAGCCGGCGGCACGCTCGCGGTCCGGCAAGAGAAGAGCGCGGCGGACGCTCTCCACTGTGCGCGTGACGTCGTCGTCGGAGGTCAGCCAGTTGCAGACCGAGATGCGCATCGCCCGCCGGCCGCACCAGGTGACGCCGCCAAACCACGCCACGCCGTCGGCCTGGATGTGCTGGATCACCTGATCGGTGAAGCGGTCGTGGTTGCCGTCGGGGCTGAGGAAGCGGACGAGGCCCTGGTTGATGACCGGCACGGCCAGGATCTCCGCACCGTCGAGCGCGCCGATCTCGCGCACCAGCCGCTCGGCATGCCGGCAGCAGCGATCGACCATCTCGCCGATGCCGGAGCGACCCAGTGCACGCACCGCAGCATAGAACGGGAAGCCCCGGCCGCGGCGCGACCATTCGGGGTTCCAGTCTTTTTGGTTGCGCAGCTGCTCGGTCGGTACCGAGTAGCTGGTGTCCTGGGCGAACGAGGCGCGATGGGCGGCGGCATCGGCCACGAACACCAGCCCTGAATCGAACGGCAGGTTCAGCCACTTGTGGCCGTCGGTCGCCCAGGAATCGGCGAGCTCGACGCCGGCCAACAGAGCGGGATGCCGTTCGCTTACCGCGGCCCAGAGCCCGAAGGCGCCGTCGACATGCACCCAGGCCTTGGCGGCATGGGCCAGGCGGCAGGCCGGCTCAAAGGGATCGAACACGCCGGTGTTGAGATCGCCGGCCTGCAGGCAGACCACGGTCGGTGCGCCCTCGCCTTCCCGCAACGCCTGCTCGAGGACACGCATCTCGATCCGGCCCGAATTGTCCGCCTGCACATAGACCAACGCGTCCGTGCCGATGCCGAGCAGCCGGACCGAGCGCAGGATCGATTCGTGGCGGTTCTCCGTCGTCAGGATGCGCATTGGCGGCGCCCCCGACAGGCCCCTGGCCTCGACGTCCCACCCGCGGTCGCGCAGCAGCCTGTGGCGGGCCGAGGCGAGCGCCGTGGTGTGCGCCATCTGACAGCCGGTGACGAAGGCGAACGACGCCGACTTCGGCAGGCCGAACATCTGCTTGGCCCATTCGCCGCACACCTGCTCGACCGCGGCCTCTGCGGGCGCGGTGACGTTGGAGGCGGCATTCTGGTCCCAGGTCGAGGTCAGCCAATCCGCCGCGAGGGCGACCGGCAAGGTGCCGCCGATCACCCAGCCGAAGAAGCGGCCATTGCCCGAACCCGTCAGCCCGCCGTCGCAGTCGCGGACCAGCTCGTCGATCACGGTCTCGTCGGGGAGACCGGTTTCCGGCAAGGCCTTCGCGAGCCGGGCTTGCAGCTCGGCTACGGTCGCCGTCGGGGCAATCGGCCGCGACGGCAGCGTCTGGAGGAAGGTGGCGGCGTGCGCGGCGGCGCGATCGAGGACGTGGGTCATGTCCAAGCAATGCAGCCAGCCATCGGCCGGTTGTTACGGCGGCGACCGAATGGTCAGGTGTTGTCATGTTCCTGCCGGACCGCGGGCGTACCGCCCGCTCAGATTCATGAGGCGGGCGGGACGCCCGCGGTCCGGCAAGACCTCAGAAGCGGGCTTCCACCGCTCCCAGTCCCACGAACTCGCCGCGGGCCTTCGTACCGGGCGGGTAGTAGCGCAGGCCGGTCCACGAGCCCGTCGTGATCGCCTGGCCCTTGCGGATGCCGCCGCGGCGTCGGACGGCATGGTCGATCATCCAGGCGAGCGGACGCAGGGGATCGACGGCGCCGAGGCCGCCGGTCTGCTCGACCTCGACCTTGCCGTCGATGACGAGCTTCACCTGCAGGTTCGGCCAATCGAGCGTGCGCCAGTCCTTGATCGGATCGCCGACCACCAGCGCGTGGTTCATCTGGTTGTCGGCCAGCAGCCATTCGGCATCGGCCGACTTGAAATCCGCGAGCCGCGTATCGACCACCTCCATGCCGACGAAAGCGTCACCCACCGCAGCCAGCGCCTCCTCTCGATCGACGGGCGTGCTGCGCGTGGCGATGTGCCGGGTGATATGGAACGAGATCTCGACCTCGACGCCGATCATGTGCATCGCGTTGCCGTCGAACGCTGCCGGCGACCTCACCAGCGCGCCGGCCAGCAACGGCGCCGGGTTGGGATCGGCGGTCGGCGTGCGCGCGCCGACCTTCCAGCCGGACACCGGCCCGGTAGCCTCGGCCACACCGTCCTGGATGGCGTAAACGGTCGCGCGGTCGGGAATCGCGAAAGGCGGCTTGACCTGCACGCCGGAACGGCGCGCCTCCAGCAACTGCTTCACCGCCTTCGACACGTCCGCGCCCATGGTAAGCTCCCGACCAACGAAGGAGGAAACATGCCCTACGCCGAGGGGCGCGTCATTCACGACGCCGATGCGCACATCATGGAGATGCCGGGGTTCCTCGCCGAGCATCTCGAGGCGAAGTACCGCGAGCAGGTGAGCGACCTGCAGCTCTTCCCGCGCCGTGAGGGCTTTCACAGCCGCTTGGCCGAGGCCGAGCGTGCCAACGGTGCCACGTTCGACGAGTCGCAGATCATGCTGGCCAAGAACTGGGCGGCGCTCGGCGCGTCGCAGCGCCAGGACCGGCCGCGCTCGCTCGACCTGCTGGGCTTCTCGAGCCAGCTCATGTTCACCACCGCGCTGCTCAACTACTCCAACGTGCTGGAGAGCGGCCCGGACCACGACCTCGCCTATGCCGTGGCGCGGGCGCATACGCGGCACATGGTCGAGTTCTGTTCGGTCGACAAGCGGCTGCTGCCGACCGGCTACGTGCCGCTGCTCGACTTCGAGCGCACGGCGAAGGCGGCGCGCCAGGCGATCGAGATGGGGGCCAAGGCGCTGATGATTCCCTCGCGCTGCCCGGACGACCATTCGCCAAGTCACATCGGCTTCGATCCCCTGTGGGCGATCGCCCAGGAGGCCGGCCTGCCGATCGTGTTCCATGTCGGCGGCGGCGGGACGCTGCTCGAGAAGGCCTTCTTCAACAATGGACTGCCGCCGGTGCCGGACTTCCACGGTGGCGACGACAACTTCCGCTCGATCGACTACATGGCGATCGGTTACGCGCCGATGAAGGCGCTGACCGCGTTGATCGTCGATCGGGTGCTCGACCGCTTCCCCAACCTGAAGTTCGGCTGCATCGAGCAGGGTGCCTCGTGGGTGCCGGGCTGGATGCGCAACATGGATAGCGCGCACAACGCCTTCTACAAGAACGAGGAGCGGCTGCAGAAGATGTCGCTCAAGCCGAGCGAGTTCGTGAAGCGACAGGTGCGCGTGACGCCCTATCCGCACGAGGATACGGGCTGGATCATCGCCAACTCCGGCGACGAAGTCTGCCTGTTCTCGTCCGACTATCCGCATGTCGAGGGCGGACGCCATCCGATCAAGCGCTTCGAGGTGTCGATGGACACTGCCGGCATCAATGCGGCGCAGAAGCAGCGCTTCTATTGCGACAACTTCGTCGATCTCATGGGCAGGGGCCTGTCATGAGGAGCTACACGGCATGAAAACCTATTCGACCTTGCTGACCGAGCGCACTGGATCGGTGCACAAGATCACCACCAACCGGCCCGAAGTGCTGAACGCGCAGTCCCGCATCCTGCTCGAGGAGCTCGACGATGCGTTCAAGCGAGCGGTCGACGACGCCGGGGTGCGGGTGATCATCCTCGCCGGCGCCGGCAAGCACTTCTCCGCCGGGCACGATCTCGGCAGCCCGCAGGAGATGGAAGACCAGAAGAAGACGCCGCTCGAGCCCGGCTTCAAGGGCGAGTATCGCCGGCTGTGGGAGCGCTTCTTCGAGAACACCATGCGCTGGCGCGACCTGCCCAAGCCGACCATCGCCCAGGTCCAGGGCTACTGCATCATGGGCGGCATGATGATCGCGTCGGCCTGCGACCTGATCGTCGCGTCGGACGACGCGCTGTTCGCCGACCGCGCCGTGAAGTGGGGCGGCGCGCACGTGCAATACTTCTCCATGCCGTGGGACCTCGGCCCCCGCAAGGCCAAGGAGTATCTCTTCACCGGCGAGTTCATCTCCGCGGTCGAAGCCGAGAAGCTCGGCCTGGTGAACCGCGTGGTGCCGCGCGCAAGCCTCGAAGAGGAGACCATGAAGCTTGCCCAGCAGATCGCCGAGCGGGATCCGTTCGCCCTCAAGTTCGCGAAGGCCTCGGTCAACGAGATGCAGAACGCCCAAGGGTGGCGCGAGGCGATGGAAGGCGCGTTCAAGAACTACATGCTCACGATCCCGCACCGCATCGAGCTCGGCACCTACGGTCCGGCGGCGCGGGAGAAGACTCCGAAGGACCGGTTCAACGTGCTCAACAAGAAGCGCGCGTAGAAGAAATGCACTTTATGTGCATTTGCGAATCGCGTTTTTCTTCAATGCACTCGGAGATTGTGTTAATCTTCGGTCTATGACTACCCGGGGGAGCTTGGCCGCAGCCCTCTTGGCGCTTGCGGCCTTCGTCAATTCGGCACACGCACACGCACAGTCGCGTACCGACCTTCCACCTTACGATTCCGGCCCGACATGGACCGGTTTCTATCTCGGCGGCGACGTCGGCGGCGCCGCCGGGTTCAGCCGGTCGACCGCGTCGATCGGCGGTGCCACGACGATCGTCGACGGCGAGGCCGCCGGCGGCGTGCTGGCGTCGATCCATGGTGGCGTGGACTATCAGTTCATTCCGCAGGCGCTGGTCGGCGTGCTGGCCGAGGGAACGTGGTCCAATGCGAGCGGGACGCGATCGGCGCAGGCGCCGGGCGCGAGCGCCAGCCTGTCGACGCAGGCCAATCTCGGTGTCGCCTTGCTGGCGCGCGCCGGCGTGATGCCGACGCCGTCGTCGCTGATCTATCTGACGGGCGGCTATGCCGGCCAGAACTACCACACGACCGGCAGCGCCGCGGCGGGCGGGGCGACGGCGAACGTCTTGACCGACAACTTCTTCAACGGCTGGACCGTGGGCGGCGGCTTCGAATCGCTGCTGGGCGGCGGCTGGTCGACCAAGCTCGAGTATCGCTTCTCCCAGTTCGAATCGAAATTCATATCGCTCGCCCCGGCCAGCGCGACGATCCAGCCGTTCATGCATACCGCGCGGATCGGTCTTACCTATCGCTTCGGCGGCGGACACGACGTGGCCGAGCGGCCGGCTGCCGATACCGGCCGTCGCGACTGGACCGGCCTCTACGGCGGTGTGGCCGGCGGCGCCGGCGTGATGACGGACAAGGTGAGCGCCAGCTTCGGGCCCGCGGCTGCCTCGCTCGACGGCGGCGGCCAGGGCCTGCTCGGCTCGGTCTTCGTGGGCGGCGACTACCAGGTCAGCGACCGTGTCCTGGTCGGCGTGCTGGGCGATCTCACCTGGCCCGGCATGCAATCGGCGGTGACCGCGGGCATCGGGCCCGTCTCGGCGACAGCGGCGACGCACACCGAGATGGCGTGGACCATCGGCGGCCGCGTCGGCTACCTCGTCACGCCGTCGACGCTGCTCTACGGCCTGGCGGGCTATACCAACCAGGGCTTCTCCACGCTCGGCTTCGCCGGCAACGGCGCCACGGTGTTCTCCAGCAGCGACCGGCTGAGCGGCATCACGGTCGGGCCGGGTCTGGAGTTCATGATCGCCAAGGGCTGGTCGACCCGGCTGGAGTATCGCTACAGCGCGTTCGAGACGCGCACACTGGCGAACGGCGAGACGATCCAGCCGTCCATGCACACGGTACGGGCGGGTCTCGCCTACAAGTTCGGTGTGAATTAGGTCAGTGGCCGGGCGGCGGTTGCCGCCCGGCGACTGACGTCACGCCGCGAGGCGGCGCTTGCGCTCCTCCATCTCGACACCCATCGCCTGCGCAACGGACGGGCGTTTGAGGTGCTTCTGGTGGTAGGCCTGGAGCGCCGGCCACTTGGCGAGATCCGTGCCGATGAACGCGAACCAGTTCAGCATGGTGACGAGGTAGGCGTCGGCCACCGTGAAGCGGTCGCCGACCAGCGTGTCACGACCGGCCACTCGCCTGGCGAGGTAGTCCAGGGTCGGCTCGATCAGTGCCTTCGCGGCCTGCTTGGCGTGCTCGGGCGTGTGAGGCGCGAAGACCTGGTAGAAGATGCGCTTGTGCACCTCCGTGCCGAGGTAGTTCAGCGTGTCGATCAGCTGGTACCGCTCGAAGCCGCCCCAGGCCGGCGCCAGCCCGGCCTCGGGCCTGGCATCGGCCAGGTACTGCAGCACCGAAGCGTTCTCATTCAGGATACGGCCGTCGTCCAGCCTCAGGGCCGGCACGTAGCCATGGGTCGAGACGCCGTAGTAGTCGCCGCCATCGTCGGTCTTCTTGTCCTTCACGAAACGGACCTTGACCGGCAGGCCGGCCTCCAGCGCGGTGATGTGCGAAGCCAACGAGCAGGCCATCGGTGAAGCGAACAGTTCCATCGCATCCTCCATGTTTCTATGCGATGCGGTACAGAAATACGTTAGGATACGATCGTCAAGGATTATTATGCGAATCAGTACAAAAATGACCGGAGAGGTAATCAGGCGGCCGCGCGGCCGCCCGCGCGGTTTCGAGCCCGAGGCAGTGCTGGAGCGGGTGCGCGACGTGTTCATCGAGAAGGGGTTCGCGGGCGCCTCGCTCGACGAGCTCGCCGAGGCGGCGGGACTGAACCGGCCGAGCCTGTACGCCGCATTCGGCGACAAGGAGCAGCTCTATATTCACACGCTTCGCCACTACGGCGAGCACGGCGTGGCCGGCATCGACGCCGTGTTCGCCGGAAAGGGACCGATCGACAAGCGACTGGGCCAGGTCTTCAAGAGCGCGATCGATCTCTACACCGCGCCACCCTATCCGCGCGGCTGCATGATCGTCGGAACCGCCGCGGTCGAGGCGCCGACCCGGCCGAAGATCGGCGCCGCCGCCGCGGAACTCCTGCAGGCGACCGAGGACGCCTTCGAACGCGCCTTCGCGAAGGCCGTCGCCGACGGCGAGCTGGCCGCGGAGCCCTCCCCCGCGGCCCGCGCGCGACTCGCCGGCACGGCGCTGCATACGTTGGCGATCCGGGCGCGGCTCGGCACGAAGCCGGCCGAGCTGCGCAGCTACGCCGCGTCACTGATCCCGGTGATCTGCCGGTAGTTCGGTCTTTTCCAGCAGAAGAAATCAGTCCGGATTGAGCTCGGCGCGGTGTCGGGCGAGGTGCTCCACCGCGAGGTCGAGGAAGGCGCGCACCTTGGTCGAGAGGTGATGGCGCGTCGGATAGCTCGCGTTGATCGCGAAGTTGATCGGCCGATGGTCGGGCAGCAGCCGCACCACCAGCCCTGCCGCGAGATCGGCGAGGGCGATGAAGGTCGGCGCCAGCACGATGCCCTGCCCGTCCAGCGCCACCGCGCGCAAGGTCGCCGCATTGTTGGTGACCAGATTGCCCGACACCTTCACCGACATCTGCGATTCGTCGGGACCGATGAATTGCCATTCGTCGCCGAACGGATAGAGCGAGAAGCGGATGCAGTTGTGCTGCCGCAGATCGTCCAGGCGCTGCGGTGCGCCGTGCCTGGAGAGGTAGGACGGCGTGCAGACCAGGATGTGGTGCCATTCGGCGAGCTTGCGGACGATGAGGCTGGAGTCCATCGGCTGCACCGCGCGGATGGCGAGGTCGAAGCCCTCCTCGATCATGTCGATGTTGCGTTCGCCGCTGTCGAGATGGACCGACGCCTCGGGATGGCGGCCGAGGAACTCGACGACCACTGGCGTGACGAAGGGCACGATGTTTGCGCCGACGAATAGGCGCAGCGTGCCGCGCACCGTGGTCTGCAGCAGGCCCGCCGCCTGGTCGGCCTCGTCGAGCTCCTCGAGGATCCTGACCGCGCGCTCGTAGTAGGCGCGGCCGACCTCGGTCAGACCGACCCGCCGCGTGGTGCGATTCAGCAGCCGCGCGCCCAGCCGCTCCTCCAGCGCCTGGACGTGATTGCTGACCATCGTCGTCGACAGGTTCAGGCGCCGGGCGGCAGCAGAAAAGCTTTCCGCCTCAGCGACTTGGGTGAAGACGGTCAGGCTCGTGAAGCGGTCCATTATCCACTCTTACGGGACAATCTTTCCAATAGGGCCAATATTATCATTTCACCCGGGACGACGCATCTTCCTGGCACCGAACCAGGAGATGCGTATGTCGTCGACCCTGCTTTCCTTCACCGCCTTGGCCGCCGCGTCCCGCCAGACCCGGCCGCACCTGCCCTCCAAGGCCGCCCTGAAGCGCACCGCGCTCGGGCTGGCCCTGACGATGGCGCTCGGCTTCGCCGGCGATCGTGGCTATGACTACTGGAAGGTCGGCCGCTTCCAGGTCTCGACCGACAACGCCTACGTGCAGGCCGACTACACGACCGTGGCGCCCAAGATCTCGGGCTACGTCACCGAGGTGCTGGTCGGCGACAACGAGACCGTGAAGGCCGGCCAGGTCCTGGCGCGCATCGACGACCGCGACTTCAAGGTCGCGCTCGACCAGGCGCGCGCCGACGTCGAGACCGCCAACGCCGCGATCCGCAACCTCGATGCGCAGATCGCCCAGCAGCAATCGGCGGTCGACCAGGACAAGGCCGACATCGCCGCGAAAGAGGCGGCGCTCGCCTACGCCGCGGCCGACAACAGCCGCTACGACAACCTGATGAAGACCGGCTACGGCACGGTGCAGCGCGCCCAGCTCGCCGAGACCGCGCTGCGCGAGAAGACCGCGGCGCTCGCCAAGTCGCGCGCCGGGCTGGTGGTGGCCGAGCGCAAGATCGACGTGCTGACGTCGGAGCGCGGCAAGGCCCTGGCGCAGCGCGATCATGCGCTGGCGGTCCGGCACCAGGCCGAGCTCAACCTCTCCTACACGTCGGTCACCGCGCCCGTCGACGGCACGGTCGGCGCCCGCGCGCTGCGCGTCGGCCAGTACGTGCAGGCCGGCACCGCGCTGATGGCGGTGGTCCCGCTGAACGCGGTCTACCTGGTCGCCAACTACAAGGAGACGCAGCTCGCCGACGTGCGGCCGGGCCAGAAGGTGACGATCGAGATCGACACCTTCCCGGGCAAGGTGCTGCACGGCCATGTCGACAGCTTGTCGCCGGCGAGCGGCCTCGAGTTCGCGCTGCTGCCGCCCGACAATGCGACCGGCAACTTCACCAAGATCGTCCAGCGCGTGCCAGTGAAGATCGCCTTCGACGACAAGGCGCTTTCGGGCCTGCTGCGGCCCGGCATGTCGGCCGAGCCCACCATCGATACCCGCGTGAACTAGCGGGAGGCTCCGATGCCTGCTGCCGCTCCCGTCTCCGTCAAGACCTGGATCGCCATCGTCGCCGCGACGCTCGGCGCCTTCATGGCGATCCTGAACATCCAGATCGTCAATGCGTCGCTGGCCGACATCCAGGGTGCAATCGGCGCCGGCATCGATGACGGCGGCTGGATCTCGACCTCCTACCTGGTGGCCGAGATCATCGTTATTCCGCTCACGGCCTGGTTCGCGCGTGTCTTCTCGAGCCGCCTCTATCTGATCGCCAGCGCGGCGTTCTTCCTGCTGTTCTCCGCGGCCTGCGCCTTCGCGCAGAACCTCGAGCAGATGATCGCGCTGCGTGCCCTGCAGGGCTTTGCCGGCGGCGCGCTGATCCCGCTCGCCTTCACCCTGATCATCACCCTCCTGCCACAGCCCAAGCAGCCGATCGGCCTCGCCATGTTCGCCGTCGCCGCGACCTTCGCGCCCGCGATCGGCCCGACCATCGGCGGCTATTTCACCGAGAACTGGGGCTGGCAGTACATCTTCTATCTCAACATCGCGGCCGGCCTGCCGATGCTGGCCCTGCTGTGGGTCTCGCTCGAGCGCCAGCCGATGCAGCTTGGCCTGCTGCGACAGGGCGACTGGTGGGGCATCGCCACCATGTCGATCGGGCTTGGCGCGCTGCAGACCGCGCTCGAGGAAGGCAACAAGGACGACTGGCTGGGCTCGCCGTTCATCGTCAAGCTGCTGGTGATCGCGGCCATCGCGCTGCCGGCCTTCGTCTGGATCGAGTTGCGCGCGGCCCACCCGCTCCTGAATCTGCGCCTGCTGCTGCGCCGCAACTTCGGCTTCGGCGTGCTGGCGATGTTCCTGCTGGGCGTCGCCCTTTACGGCTCGGTCTTCCTCCTGCCGGTCTATCTCGCGCAGGTGCAGGGCTACAATGCCGAGCAGATCGGCATGGTGCTGGCCTGGACCGGCCTGCCGCAGCTGCTGCTGATCCCGCTGGTGCCGCGGCTGATGCAGCGCTTCGACGCGCGCTACATCGTGGCGCTGGGCTTCGGACTGTTCGCGCTCTCGAACTTCATGAACGTGCAGCTCAGCACCGACATCGCGGCCGATCAGCTGCTGCTGCCCAACATCGTGCGCGCGATCGGCCAGGCGCTCGTGCTCACGCCGCTGACGGCTTTGGCCTCGGCCGGAATCGAGGCCGAGAACACCGGCTCCGCCTCGGCGCTGCTCAACGTCATGCGCAACCTCGGCGGCGCGATCGGCATTGCCCTGTTGCAGACCTTCCTGACCAAGCGCGAGCAGTTCCATTCCAACGTGCTCGGCCAGTCGGTCTCGATGTTCGACGAGGCGACGCGCCCGCGCATCGACAAGCTCGTGCACTACTTCCTGGCCCACGGCGTCAGCGATCCGGCGCTGGCCTGGCACAAGGCGATCGTGGCGATCGGCGCCCGGGTGCACCAGCAGGCCTTCACCATGGCCTTCGGCGACACTTTCTATCTGCTGGGCGCCGCGCTGGTCGTGGCCCTGGTCTCCGCTCTTCTGCTCAAGAAGCCGGTCCGCCTCTCGGCGGGCGGCGCGCATTAACCGAAGGAGGCAATGATGAAACCGCGTCTCAATCCCTACCAGGCCGCGCCCGCCGTGATGAAGGCCATGATGGCTCTCGAGACCGAGGCGCAGCAGGGCGGTCTCGATCCGACCCTGGTCGAGCTCGTCAAGATCCGCGCCTCGCAGATCAACGGCTGCGCCTTCTGCCTGCACATGCACACGCGCGATGCCCGGGCCAAGGGCGAGAGCGAGCAGCGCATCTACCTGCTCGATGCCTGGCGCGAATCGCCGCTCTTCTCCGACCGCGAGCGCGCGGCGCTGGCCTGGACGGAGGCGGTGACGTTGGTCAGCCAAACCCGCGTGCCCGATGCGGTCTTCGAACAGGCCAAGGCCCAGTTCTCCGACGAGGAGCTGGTGAAGCTCACCCTGCTGATCGCGGCGATCAACGCCTGGAACCGCTTCGCAATCTCCTTCCGCTCGATCCATCCCGTAAGCGTGAAGGCAGCCGCCTAGCGAAGCGGTGTCGTTGACTCCTCCGACCTCCATTGTCCTAATGTCATGACAATAGGAGAGCTGGTCCGAAGACCGGCCGGCCGGAGGACATCGATTTGATCAAGTTTCGTGCGATCGCGGCGGCGCTTGCCCTCGGCCTTGGCCTCGCCGGCGCCGCTCGCGCCGAGGACATCGTGGTCACCCACTACGCCTCCCTGCTTTACGGCACGCCCTATGCCGTCGCGCTCGACAAGGGCTTCTTCAAGCAGGCCGGAGTCGACGTCTCGAGCATCCTGACCTCCAAGGGCGGCGGCACGTCGGTGCGCAACATGATGGCCGGGGACACGCTGTTCGCCGAGGTCGCCTTCCCGGCTGCGCTCAGCGCACTGAAGGAGGGCTTCCCGATCAAGATCATCAGCGGCGGCACCGCCGGCCCCAGCTCGTTCTGGGTGACGCGGCCGGACGTGAAGATCGACACGCCGGAGGACCTCAAGGGCAAGCGCTTCGTCTACAGCCGGCCCAAGTCGGTGAGCGAGAGCAGCATCTTCGCGGTCCTGGCCTCGCATGGCCTCAAGCCCAGCGACGTGCAAATGGTCGCGATCGGCGACTTCGGCGCCGGCCTGACGGCGCTGGAGCACAACAAGATCGACATCGCCATCATCCCCGAGCCGATCTACTCGCAGAAGATGAAGGCGGGCGCCAAGTACAAGATCATCCCCTGGCTCGATTCCAAGCTGCCGCCCTACACCCAGACCGTCGGCATCGCGACCAACGACATGATCGCCAAGAAGGGCACCCAGCTCGCCGCCGTCATCGAAGGCCGCCGCAAGGGCACCGACGTGCTCTACAGCGACCAGAAGGCGACGGCGGCCGCGCTCGCCAAGGCCTACAACCTGCCGATCGACATCGCGACCTCGGCGCTGGCCGGCATCCTCAAGCAGACGCCGAACTGGTGGAGCCGCGGCGACCTCGACGTGAAGCAGATGGAGCTCAGCGCCCAGTCGCTCAAGGACACCGGTGCGTTCGAGGGCGACGTCGACTGGAAGTCGGCGATCGACGACCGCTTCATCCCGAAGGATCTGCAGTCCAAGACGCAGTGACATGTCGATGGCCGTTGTCGCCCGTCTTACGGACGTCTCGCGCGTCTATCCCCCGCGCGCCGGCCACGCGGCCGTCCACGCCCTCGGGCCGCTGTCGATGGAGCTGCAAGCTGGCGAGTTCTTCTCGGTGGTCGGTCCCTCGGGCTGCGGCAAGTCCACCCTGCTCGACGTGCTGGCCGGCCTCGCCACGCCCAGCCAAGGCACGGTCGAGTTCGAGGGCAAGCCAGTCAATGGCGTCGTGCCGGACGGTATCGGCGTCGTCTTCCAGGAAGATGCTTCGTTCCCCTGGCTCACCGTCGAGGACAATGTCGCCTTCGGCCTGCGCCGCCTCGGCACGGATGCCGCCGAGATCAAGCGGCGGGTCGACTTCGCGACCGGCTTCATGGGCCTGCGCGATTTCCGCAGGGCCTATCCCAGCCAGCTCTCGGGCGGCATGCGCCAGCGTGTCTGCATCGCCCGCACCCTTGTGCTGCAGCCACGCCTGATCCTGCTCGACGAGCCGTTCGGCGCGCTCGACCAGCAGACGCGCCTCTTGATGGGCGACGAGTTGCTGCGGCTGTGGCGCGAGACCTCGGCCACCGTGATGCTGATCACCCACGCGCTCGACGAGGCCAACCTGCTTTCCGACCGGATCGGCGTGATGTCGGCCCGGCCAGGCCGCTTCATCGACGTGGTCGAGACCGGCTGGCCGCGCGACCGCGATTCGCGGCTCGCCGAGCGGCCCGACTTCGGCGCCGTCACCTCGCGCCTTTGGTCGCTGCTGCGCACCGAATCGATGATGGCGCTCGGCCAGGGCGCCGTGGCGGCGCAATGAGCGCCCGAACCTCATACCTTCCCCCGTCTGCGGGGGAAGGTGGCCCGATGGGCCGGATGGGGGTCATGCCCGCCGGTGGGTCGGATGGCCCCCTTCCGGCGCTGCGCGCCACCTTCCCCCACAGACGGGGGAAGGCATGAGCAAAGCCGGCTGGATCCGGCTGGTCGTGCTGGTCGCCTTCTTCGGCGCGGTCGAGGCGCTGTGCCGGACCGGCGCGATCTCGCCCAAGCTGATCATCGCGCCCTCCCAGATGGTCGAGGCGATGGTGAAGCTGCTCGTCTCCGGCGAGATGAACGACGACATCCGCCAGACCCTGCTGTCGGTTGGCATCGCCATGGGGCTGTCGATCGTCGGCGGGTTCTGCCTCGGCTGCGTGCTCTACTGGCTGCCGCCCTTGCGCCGCACGGTCGATCCGTTCCTCGCGGCCTACTATTCGCTGCCGCACTTCGCCTTCTATCCGCTGCTGATCGTGATCTTCGGCCTGGGCGCCCTGCCGCTGATCGTGCTGGCGACCCTGTTCGCCATGGTGGCGATGACCATGGCGACCCTGACCGGCCTCGACCGCATCCCGCGGGTCCTGATCAAGACCGCCCGCATGCAGCGCCTCTCCCTGCCCGCCGAGATCTGGCACATCCGCCTGCCCGCCGCGGCGCCGCACCTGTTCTCCGGGCTGAAGCTCGCCGTCACCTATTCCTTCATCGGCGTGATCGCCGGCGAATTCATCCTGTCGACCAGCGGGCTCGGCCATCAGATCGCCTTCGCCTACGACAATTTCGACAATCCGACGATGTACGGGCTGATCCTGTTCGTGCTCTGCATCGCCATCGTCTTCAACCTGCTGGTGTTCGCCTACGAGCGGCGCCTGGCACGACAGCGCGGCCTATGACCGCCGTCCGGACCCTGCGCGGCCCGCTGCTGCTCACCATCACCCTGCTGGTGGCCTGGCAGCTCCTGCACCAATGGGCCGGCGATACCGCGCTGACCGCACCTCTGCCGACGCTCCAGCATCTCTGGGAGATGATCGGCCAGAAGCGCTTCGTGCCGCACGTCACCGAGACCGGGCTGGCCTTCCTGCAGGCGCTGGCGATCGCCTGGATCGGCGGTGTCGGCAGCGGCGTGCTGCTGGGCGGCCACAAGCTGTCGGGCGAGGTCGCCGAGCCGATCCTGGTCGGCCTCTATTCGCTGCCCAAGATCACGCTCTATCCCGTGATCCTGTTGCTGTTCGGGCTCGGCATGTCCGCCAAGGTCGCATTCGGTGCGCTGCACGGCATCATCCCGGTCGTGCTGTTCACTATGAGCGCGGTGCGCAACGTCAACCGCACCTATCTGCGCGCCGGCCGCTCGATGCGGCTGACGCCGATGCAGATGGCCTGGCACATCCTCGTACCGGCGACCCTGCCGGAGATCTTCAGCGGCCTTCGCATCGGCTTTTCGCTGACCCTGCTCGGCACCATGCTGGGCGAGCTGTTCGCCTCGCAGCGGGGCCTCGGCTTCCTGCTGATGACGGCGATCGACCTCAACGACGTGCAGACGATCCTGGCCATCGCGGTGCTGATCTCGCTGTTCGCCGTGATCACCAACTCGATCCTGCTGGCGATCGACAAGCGCCTGCGCCGCGGGTCGGCGGCATGACCATCGTCGATCGCGATCTCGGCGCGCCCTTGCATCACCAGATCTATCTGGTGCTGGCCGACGGGATCGCGACCGGCCGCTATGCCGCGGGGGAATTGCTGCCGACCGAGGAGCAGCTGACGAAGCTCTTCAGCGTCTCACGCATCACCGTGCGCCGCGCCATGGCGAGCCTGCAGAATGCCGGTCTGATCGAGCGCGGCGCCGGCCGCCGTACGATCGTCAAGCCGCTGGGCAATCCGCTCAAGCTGCCGATGGCGTCGGTGATCTCCAACATCGCCGCCTACGGCGCCCAGACCGTCGCCAAGGTGGTCGAGTTCGGCTACGGCCCCGCCCCCGCCTTCCTGCGCGAGCGCCTGTGGGAAGGCGAGAGGCCGGTGCAGCGTGCCGTGCGCATTCGCAGCCAGGAAGGCCACCCGGTGATGCACCTCACGAGCTATGTGCCCGAGACACTGGGCACCACCTTCAGCAGGTCCGAGCTCGATCGCATTCCGATGTTCAAGCTGCTGACCCGCGCCGGCGCGCATATCTCCGCCGGCGAGCAGATCGTGTCGGCGACCCTGGCCGATCCTGTCGTGGCGCGGCGGCTCGAGATCAAGGTCGGCGCCGCGCTGATCGACCTGCGCACCATGATGGTCGACCAGCAGGGCCGCGCCATCGAATACGTCGAGATGCTGGCACCGCCCGAGCGCCTGAGCCTGCGCTTCGAATTGGGCGCCGAGCAGTTCGTTTCCGGTTCACCGAAGTCGAGGAGGAAATCATGAGCCAGGCAGCCAGGTTCAAAGCGATGCTGAAGAGCGGCAAGATGATCGTGGCGCCCGGCGCCATCGACTGCATCACCGGCAAGCTGATCGAGCAGGCGGGCTTCGAGGCGGTCTACATGACCGGCGCCGGCACCTCGGCGACGCTCGGCTATCCCGACTATGGCCTGATCACCATGACCGAGATGGTGGCGAACGCCTCGCGTATTGCCAATTCGATCCAGGTGCCGCTGATCAGCGACAGCGACACCGGCTACGGCAACGAGCTCAACATGTTCCGCACGGTGCAGGAATTCGAGCGCGCCGGCATCGCGGCCATCCATGTCGAGGACCAGATGTTCCCCAAAAAGTGCGGGCATCTCGAGAACAAGGAGCTGGTGAGCCGCGAGGACTACATTGCCAAGATTCGCGCCGCCGCGGCCGCCAAGCGCACGCCCGACTTCACCATCATCGCCCGCACCGACAGCCGCGCCGTTGCAGGCTTCGACGAGGCGATCGCACGCGCCAACCTCGCCCTCGCCAACGGCGCCGACGCGGTGTTCGTCGAGGCGCCGCAGACCCTGAGCGAGGTCGAGCAGGTGCCGAAGCTGGTCAAGGGCCCGTGCCTGCTGAACATGGTGCGTGGCGGGAAGACCCCGGAAATTCCGCTCGCCGATGCGGAGCGCATGGGCTACGCGATCTCGATCCTGCCCGGCCTGCTGCTGGGTAACATCATCGCGATCTGCGACCAGACGCTGGCCGAGGTCAAGCGACTCGGCAAGTTCCCGCCGCCCTTGGTAGAGTCCTCGCCGGCCAAGACGTTTGCGCGCTTCGGCGCCGCCGACTGGGACGCCCGCCGAACCGCCTTCCGCGACGAACTCAAAGCCGCCGCCGAGTAGAGAGGCCAAGGAGAGAGGACCGTACGATGACCGCCCCGCGGACCATGTTCGAGAAGATCTGGCAGCGCCACGTCGTGGTGGACCGGCCGGATGGCTACACGCTGCTCTATATCGACCGCCATCTGATGCATGACGGCTCCTCGCCCGCCTATGCCCGCCTCAAGGCGCGCGGCATGGGCCTGCGCCGGGCCGACCGCGCGGCGGCGACGCCCGACCATTACGTCAAGACCGACCACCGCTCGAAGGACGTGCCCGATGCCGACCATCGGCGCCTGCTGAACGACATCACCAAGAACTGCAACGAGGCCGGCGTCACGCTGTTCGACCTGGGCGACGTCCGGCAGGGCATCATTCATGTCGTCGGCCCCGAGCAGGGCCTCAGCCAGCCCGGCACGACCCTGGTATGCGGCGATTCGCATACCTCGACGCACGGCGCGCTCGGCGCCCTCGCCTTCGGCATCGGCTCGTCGGAAGTGACCCACGTGATGGCGACGCAGTGCCTGTGGCAGCGCAAGCCCAAGTCGATGCGCATCACGGTCGACGGCACCTTGCACCCGCACATCACCGGCAAGGACATCATCCTCGCCATCATCGGCAAGATCGGCGCCGCCGGGGCGGTCGGCCACGTGATGGAATATGCCGGCAGCGCGATCCGCGGCCTGTCGATGGAAGGCCGCCTCACGCTCTGCAACATGTCGATCGAGGCCGGCGGCCGCGCCGGGATGGTCGCGCCCGACGACACCACCTTTCAGTATCTGAACGGCAAACCGTTCGCCCCCAAGGGCGCCAACTGGGACAAGGCGATGGCGTTCTGGAAGACCGTGCCCACCGAGGACGGCGCCACGTTCGACACGGAAGTCACGCTCAACGCCGCCGAGATCGCACCGATGGTGACCTGGGGCACAAGCCCCGAGGACGTGCTCTCGATCAACGGCCGCGTGCCCGATCCGGCCTCCGCGCCGAACCCGGGCAAGCAGGAGAACATGAAGCGGGCGCTGGAATACATGGACCTCAAGCCGGGCACGCCGATGGACGGCATCGCCGTCGACAAGGTCTTCATCGGCTCCTGCACCAACAGCCGCATCGAGGACCTGCGCGCCGCCGCCGCGGTCGCCAAGGGCCGCAAGGCCAAGATCCCGGCGTGGGTCGTGGCGGGCTCAGGCCTGGTCAAGCAGCAGGCCGAGGCCGAGGGGCTCGACAAGATCTTCCGCGAGGCCGGCTTCGACTGGCGCGAGCCCGGCTGCTCGATGTGCATCGGCGTCAACGGCGACACCGGCGTGGCCGGCCAGCGCATCGCCTCGACCTCCAACCGCAACTTCGTCGGCCGCCAGGGCGTCGGGGTGCGCACGCACCTCGTGAGCCCGGCGATGGCCGCGGCGGCGGCCGTCACCGGCCACTTCACCGACGTGCGCAAGCTGCTGGGCTAGGAGATCGAACATGGACGCTTTCACCACGCTCAAGGCGGTCGCCGTGCCGATCGACCAGGCCAATGTCGACACCGACCAGATCATCCCGGCCCGCTTCCTCGGCCGCACCCGCGACCGCCAGGTCGAGGGCTTCTTCCACGACTTCCGGCTCGACCCCAACGGCCGGCCGCGCGAGGGCGTGACGTTGAACAATCCCGCCTACAAGGGCGCGAAGATCATCGTCGGCAACACCAACTTCGCCTGCGGCTCCTCGCGCGAGAATGCGGTGACGACCATGGTCGACAACGGCTTCCGCTCGTTCATCGCGCCTTCCTTCGGCGACATCTTCTTCAACAACTGCTTCCAGAACGGCTGCCTGCCGATCCGGCTGCCGGCCGACCGCGTGGCGCGCATCCGCGTGATCCTGCACGAGCTGCCGGGCGCCGAGATCGCCATCGACCTCGCCAAGCAGACGGTGACCGGACCGGACGGCAAGACCGACAGCTTCGAGGTCGATCCCTTCCGCAAGGAGATGCTGCTGAAGGGCGCCGACGAGGTGAAGATCACCTTGGGCTACGAGGCCGACATCAAGCGCTTCGAGGACAGGCAGAAGCAGGAGATGCCCTGGCTCTGACTCCCTCCCCCGAAGGGGAGGGTTGGGAGGGGGAAGCCCCAGTCGAAGCGCCCGTCGTTCGCTCCCCTCCTGTATCCTCCCCCTGCGGGGGAGGATTTGAAAATCACCGGTCCCTCAGCTTCGGATCGATCGCGTCGCGCAGGGCGTCGCCGAACAGGCTGGCGCCCAGCACCGTGAGCACGATGGCGAGGCCGGGGAAGATCGCGATCCAGGGCGCGGTCGTAGCGTAGTCCTCGGCGCTGCCCTGCAGCATCAGGCCCCAGGCCGCGACCGGCTCCTGCACGCCGAGGCCGAGGTAGCTGAGCGACGCCTCGGCGAGGATCGCCTGGCCGACGAAGGCCGACAGCAGGATGAGGAACGGCGCCAGCACGTTGGGCACCATGTGGCAAAGCACGATGCGTGCATGGCCGAAGCCGAGCGCCCGCGCCGCGTCGACATACGGGACCTGGCGCACGGCGAGCGCGCTCGCGCGCACGACCCGGCCGCAGCGCGGGACCAGCGGGATCGTGATGGCGATCACCACATTGAACACGCCGGTGCCGAACACCGACACCACGGCCAGCGCCAGGATGATCAGCGGGAAGGCCATCAGGATGTCGAAGATGCGCTGCAGCACGAGGTCGAACCAACCGCCGAAATAGGCCGACGTGACGCCCAGCACCATGCCGATGATGCCGCCACCCACCGCAGCGCCGAAGCCGACGATCATCGCGGTGCGCGCGCCGAACACCAGGCGCGAGAAGATGTCCCGGCCGAACTGGTCGGTGCCCAGCCAGTGATCGAGGCCCGGCGGCACCATCATCGAGGCGAAGTCGTTTTCCTCCGGATCGAACGGCGCGATCCAGTCGGCGCAGATGCCGGCCGCGATGATCACCAGCACGATCAGCAGACCGATCGTCCCGAGCGGCTTGCGGCGCGCGAAGTTGATCGTCCGGCCGAGGATCGTGTGCGGCCGCAGCAACGCTTCGGCGTCGTCGGCGGGAGCGGTAGTGGGCGTCATGACGGCCATCGGACACTCACGAATAGCGGATGCGCGGATCGAGCCACGCGTAGAGCACGTCGACCACGAGATTGGTGACCACGAAAACCAGGACGACCAGCATCACCAGCGCCTGGGCCAGCACGTTGTCCTGGTTCTGCACCGCCTGCACCAGCAGGCGGCCGATGCCGTTGAGGTTGAACACCTGCTCGGTCACGACCAGCCCGCCGATCAGGAAGGCGAACTCGATGCCGATCAGCGTCACCACCGGCAGGAGGGCGTTCTTGAGCGCGTGGCGGTTGACCACGATCTGCTCCAGCAGGCCCTTGGCGCGGGCGGTGCGGATATAGTCCTCGCGCATCACCTCGAGCATCGCCGAGCGCGTGAGGCGCATCGTGACCGCCGAATAGCGGTAGCCGACCGTAATCGCGGGCAGGATCACCAGCGACAGGTTGCGGACCGGATCCTGCCACAGCGGCACATAGTCGATCGGCGGCAGCCAGGGCGTGCCGCTGGTGAGCGAGGTGATGTTGAGCACCAGGATCAACGACATGATGCCGAGCCAGAAGGACGGTGTGGCAATGCCGGCGATCGCGAGCACGCGCACGACGTGGTCGAGGCCGGAATTCTCCTTGAGCGCCGAGATCGTGCCCAGCGGGATGGCGAGCAGGATGGCGATGACCGTCGCCAGGACCGCCACCTCGAGCGACACCGGCAGCCGCGCCATGATCTCCTGCCACACCGGGTTGCCCGACCACATCGAGATGCCGAAGTCGAAGGTGGCGTAATTCTTCAGAAACAGCAGGAACTGCACGAGCATCGACTGGTCGAGCCCGAGCTGCGCGCGGCACAGCGCCAGCGCCGCCTGGTCGACGTGCGCGCCGCCCGAGCCCAGGCGGATCACGCAGACGTCGCCCGGCACCAGGCGCATCAGGACGAAGACCAGGGCGGCCGCTCCTGCCAGCGTCGGGATCGCCAGCAGGAGACGAGTGACGATGTAGCGATGCATGAAGCCCGCTCCGTTCTCGGTTACTTGTCGAGCCAGATGCTCAACAGGTCCTGGTTCAGGTAGTGGCTCGGGCTGATCTTGAAGCCCTTCACATAGGACCGTCCGAGGATGATGCGATACCAGTAGGGCAGCACGATCTCGTGCGTCTGCGTGTCGAGCGTGTAGGTCTCGTAGGCGCGCATCGCCGTCCGAACCTTGGCCGGATCGGTCTCATGCTGCATCGCCTCGTAGAGCTGGATCGACTTGTCGTCGTCGTAGTAGCCGTAGTTCTCGGGATAGACCTTGTGCGGCAGGTACTTGCCGGTATCGAGCACGGGATTGACGACGCTCTGGCAGTTGGCCTCCATCGCGACGTCGAACGTGCCGGCGCGCATGTTGGAGAACCACGGCCCGGTCGGCACGACCTTCTGCTCGACGTTGAGGCCGATCTTCTTCCATTCGCCGATCACCCAGGTGCCGACGAACTTGTAGGGCTGGTCGACGTTGCGGTTGAGCAGCTCGAACTTCAGCCCCTCGGCGCCGGCCTCCTTGAGAAGCTTCTTCGCCTCGGCACGCGACTTCTCGATGTCGGGCCAGAAACCGGCGATCTTCTGCAGCTCCTCCTTCGTGGCGGCGAGCGGCGAGCCTGGAAAGACGATGCCGCCCACGGTGCGGACGTTGGCGATCTTCGCCAGCGCCGGCGCGCCGTGCCACTGGTCGATCGCCAGCGCCAGCGCCTTGCGCACGCGCGGGTCGTCGAACGGCTTCTTCTGGTGGTTGGGCGTCAGGATGTTGCCGCAGTTCCAGTCGCTGTCCTGCACCCAGACCTTGTCGCCCAGCTCCTTGGTCAGTTGGTCGCGCGCCGAGGGCGGCAGGCCGCGGAACTCGATGGCGGCGCGGTCGGCCCGCAACGCGTCGACTCGCACCGACTGCTTGGGCGAGAAGATGCCGACGATGCCGTCGAGGTGCGGCAGGCCCTTGTGATAGTAGTCCTTGTTGCGCTCGCCGGTGATCGACTGGCCGACCTCGTACTTCACCATCTTGAACGGGCCGGAGCCCATGATGTTCTTCTCGTACCAGTGCGGATCCTTCTCGAGGATGTCCTTCTTGTAGATCCAGGCGTACGGATCGGCGAGCGCCGGCAGGAACGCCGTCGTCGCGTATTTCAGCTTGAACACCACCGTCTGATCGTCCGGCGCGCTGACCGAATCGACCATCTCGTAGTAGCTCTGCCGCGCGCTGGTGACACCCTTGGGCGGCTTGATGATGTATTGCCAGCTGGTCGCCACGTCCTGCGCCGTGAGCGGGCTGCCGTCGTGGAACTTCACGCCCTGGAGGATCTTGAAGGTATAGGTCTTGCCGTCGTCGGTCGGCTTGGGCATCTCGGTGCAGAGATCGCAGACGAACTCGGTGGTCGAGGCCGGATTGTCGGGCGGGACGCGGATCAACACGCTGTAGTACGGCGCCGCCGTATGAATCGTCGCGTAGGTCGTCTCCCGATGCGCGTCGAAGCTCGGCGGCGCATCCGCCGGAATCAGGTAGGTCAGGGTTCCACCCTGCTTGGGCGTCTCGGCCCATGCCGGGGCGATTGCGACTGCTGCTGCCAGCCCCAGGCCGGCCCACACACACCTCGGTACGCTCATCGCTTCCTCCGCTGTACTTTTCTTGTCTGTTGAGCTCCCCTGATCGCGAGGCAGGTACGCACCCCGCTAATTGACCTCGCTGCAAGCGACCCAATGACCGGGTCTCATCCCCCGGAGCGTGGGCCGCGCCTTCCTGCAATTCTCGACCGCCATCGGGCAGCGCGGGTGGAACACGCAGCCGGACGGCGGGTTGATCGGACTGGGGATCTCGCCGCGCGCCGGCCGGAACTGCCGCCCGGCCTCGACCCGCGGGTCGGGCACCGGCACCGCCGACAGCAGCGCCTGGGTGTAGGGATGCATCGGGTTGTCGAACAGCTCGTCGCTCTCGGCCATCTCGACGATGCGGCCGAGATACATCACCGCCACGCGCTGGCAGAGATGGCGCACCACCGAGAGATCGTGGGCGATGAACAGATAGGTGAGACGGAAGCGCTCGCGCAGATCCTCGAGCAGGTTCACGACCTGCGCCTGGATCGACACGTCGAGCGCCGAGACCGCTTCGTCGCAGACGATGAACTCCGGATCCATCGCCAGCGCACGGGCGATGCCGACGCGCTGGCGCTGGCCGCCCGACATCTCGTGCGGATAGCGATCGACGAACTTCGGGTCGAGGCCGCACACGGACAACAGATCCCTCACCCTGTCGCGGCGGCGGCGCGGATCGCGTTCCAGTCCATGCACGCGAATCGGCTCGGCGATGATATCGCCCACCTTCATGCGCGGATTGAGCGAGCTGTAGGGGTCCTGGAAGATCACCTGCATGCGGCGGCGCAGGCCGACCAGATCCTTCTGCGCCAGCCGGCTGATGTCCTTGCCGTCATAGAGGATCTGCCCTTGGGTCGGCTTTTCGAGGCGGAGGATGCAGCGGCCGGTCGTGGTCTTGCCGCAGCCGCTTTCGCCGACCAGGCCCAGCGTCTCGCCGCGGGCGATCGAGAAGTCGACACCGTCGACCGCCCTCACCTCGCCGACCTTGCGGCTCACCACCATGCCTTCGGTGATCGGGAAGTGCATCTGGAGACCGCGCACCTCGAGCAGCGGCGTCGTGCCGGGCTGGTCTCTCATGCGGCCGACTCCCGGGTGCTCTCCCGTGCCGTGGCGACCTCGGCGCTGCGAAAGCACGCTGCGAGATGGCCTTGCTCGCCGACAGTGTCGAGCTTGGGATAGGCCGTCGCGCATTTGTCGACGGCGAAGCGGCAGCGCGGCCGGAAGGCGCAGCCGCCGTCGAGCTTGGTGAGATCGGGCGGCGAGCCCTCGACCGGATCGAGCCGCGCGCGGCGCGGCTGGTCGAGCCTCGGCACCGACTTCAACAGCGCCACCGTGTAGGGATGGCGCGGATCGTGATAGATCGCCTCGGCAGTGCCCGCTTCGACGATGCGGCCGGCGTACATCACGTTCACGCGGCTGGCGTAGCGCGCGACCACGCCGAGATTGTGGGTGATGATGATCTGGGCGACCCCGAGCTTCCGGGTCAGCGACTTCATCAGCTCGAGGATCTGCGCCTGAATGGTGACGTCGAGCGCCGTGGTCGGCTCGTCGGCGATGATCAGCTTGGGATTGCAGGCGAGCGCCACGGCGATCATCACGCGCTGGCGCATGCCGCCCGAGAGCTGGTGCGGGTACTGCCTCAGTCGCCGCCGGGAGTCGGCGATGCCCACCATCTCCAGCAGCTCGATTGCACGCTTCTCGGCGTCTTCGCGGCTCGCGCCCTGGTGCTGCTCCAGCGTCTCGGTGATCTGCCGGCCGATGGTCAGCACGGGATTGAGCGAGGTCATCGGCTCCTGGAACACCATGCCGATGTCGCGGCCGCGCACCGAGCGCATCTCCTCCTCGGTCAGCTTGCGCAGGTCGCGGCCGTCGAACAGCACCTCGCCGGACACGATCCGGCCGGGTGGATTGGGAATCAGGCGCATGATCGACAGCGCCTCGACCGACTTGCCCGAGCCCGACTCGCCGACGATCGCGACCGTCTCGCCGGCTTCGACGGTATAGGAAATGCCATCGACGGCGCGGACGACGCCCGCACCGGTGCGAAATTCCGTACGAAGCTCGCGTACCTCCAGCAATGGCGGCATACGCTCTTCCTGCGCGCTCATTGGGGAGCGTCGTCTCGGGTTGTGAAGCCTGTTTCCTCGCACACGCTGCCCGTTACGCGGGCGCAGCCTCTTTCGGGCCGCGAAAACCTTACGGCGGGTTCAGGGCCCCTGCAAGGCGGTCGTCCGCGACGCTCGGCCGCTGCGCCAGCAGCGCAACCACGACGGCGAGACCACCGAGGCTCGCGAACAGGCTGAGCGACCACAGGTAGCTCCCGCTCCAGTCGCGCAGCGCGCCGGAGATCACCGGACCGACCGCCTGGGCCAGCGTCTGCACGCTCAGCACCACGCCCCGGATCGCACCGAAGCTCTCGCGCCCGAAGTAGTCGGCCCACGCCACCGGCAGCAACGTCATCAGCGCGCCGATGCCGAGGCCGAACAGGCCGGCGGCGACGTACGCGCCCTGCACCGTGGCGATCCCGATCAGGCCGAAGCAGCCGATCGCCATGACCGCCGCCGCGGCCGCCATGGCATAGCGCAAGGGCCAGCGCCGCGGCAGGAAGCCGAGGCCGAAGCCGGACACTGCCGACATCGCCGAGAAGACGCTGATCACCGTGGCGGCCGCGATCGGCGTCAGCCCGCGCTCGATCAGATGCGCGGCCTGATGCAGGCTCACACCCGCCTGCACCGGATAGACCAGCACGGTGTAGAGCGACAGCAGCCAGAAGGCGCGGGTGCGCATCGCGGCGGCGCGGCTGAAGCGCGGCTCGGGCGCCGCAGCCTTCGCGCCGGGCTTCACGTGGTCGGGCGCGAGGCCGAGGTCCTCCGGCCGGCGCACCAGGAACAGGAAGATCGGCAGGAAACCCACCGCCAGCACGGTCGCGCCGACCGCCAGCCAGCCCTGCCGCCAGCCGCCCTGCTGCATGGCCAACTGCGCGACGACCGGGATCACGACCAGACCCAGCATCTGGAACAGCGTAGTGAAGGCGGTGGCGAAGGTGCGCCGCGAGACGAACCAGTTGTTCACCGCGGCATAGAGGCCGAGATCGAACGGGCTCGCCCAGACCATGCGGGCGAACACGAACAGCCCGTAGAAGACGACCAGCGACGGCGCAACCGACAGCGCCATGGTCGCGAGCCCCATCGACAGGATGGCGAGGCACAGGATCAGCCGCGGGCCGCGCCGGTCGAGCATCGGTCCCAGCATCGGCGACACGAACGCCGCCAGCAGCCCGCCGAGCGACACGGCGCCGGCGATCGAGGCGCGAGACCAGCCGAACGCCTCGGTCATCGGCACGACGAACACCGACAGCACCGCCACCGCCGGGCCCTGCCGCGCGAAGCCCGCGAGGCTGAGGCAACCCAGCACCACCCAGCCGTAATAGAAAGGAAGCCGCGGCGCGAGCAGGCGCGGCAGGAGCGGCGGCTTCATGTCGGTCGCAAGTCTTGCGCGGCTCCCATGCCGGAGCAAGGATCGCCCATGATCCTGCGAAACATCGCGGTTGCGCTCGCGCTCGGCCTCGCGGCCAACGCGCATGCCGATCCGCTCGCGATCGAGAGCCAGGGCAGCTTCTTCATCGGTGGCCATGACGTGAAGTCCGACGCGCTCTCGGGCCTGTCGGCCTACGACGCCGCGGGCACCGTCACGGTCGGGCAGATGTACGTCCACTACCAGGTGCCGGTCGGCGCCAGGGGCCTGCCTGTCACCTTGATCCATGGCTGCTGCCTCACCGGCAAGACCTGGGAGACGACACCCGATGGCCGCATGGGCTGGGACGAGTACTTCGTGCGCGCGGGCTTCCCGACCTACGTGATCGACCAGGTCGGGCGCGGCCGCTCGGCGATCGATCCGACGCCGTTGAACGAGGTCAAGACCGGCAAGCGGCCGTCCTCCGACACGCCGCCGGTCTTCTCCGCCGGCCATGAGGCGGCGTGGGCGATCTTCCGCTTCGGCCCCAGGTACCCGGAGGTCTACGAGGGCATGCAGTTCCCGCTGCAGGCGCAGGAGGAGTTCTGGAAGCAGATGGTGGCCGACTGGGCCGCGGCGCTGCCGCGCCCCAACCCGACCGTGCCGGCGCTGTCGCAGCTGGCGATCAAGCTCGGCGGCACCATCCTGATCAGCCATTCGCAGTCGGGCCTCTATCCGTTCCAGGCCGCGGCGCTCGATCCGCAGGGCATCGCCGCGATCGTGTCGATCGAGCCGGGCGGCTGTCCAACGGGCGACCTCAGGCCCTACGTCGATATCCCGACGCTGGTGCTGTTCGGCGACTATGTCGACCGCTCGTCGCGCTGGGCGCCGCGGCTCAGGGAGTGCCGCGCCTACGCCGAGGCGATGAAGGCGCGCGGCGGCAAGACCGAGCTGGTCGTGCTGCCCGAGATCGGCATCAAGGGCAACTCGCACATGCTGATGCAGGACCGGAACAGCCTCGAGCTCGCCGGCTGGCTGGTCGCCTGGCTCAACAAGCATGTGGAGACGAAGAAGTCCCACTAGAGCGATTTCCGTTCAGATGGAACCGCCCGCACGGTTGTCCCTTGTCCCATCGATTGAGGGGCGCGGTTCCGTCTGAACGGAAATGCGCGCACGGGCGATATTTGTTGCAACAGGCATATTCCGTCCGGCCGATTCCGGCCGGACGGAATATGTTCTAGGGTGTGGACTCATGTAGTCCCGTTCCACCGCAACGTGGACGGGCGGCGACGTCTCTGGAATGTCGGATCTTTACCCTAAGCCCACGTTCACTGGATGCAGAGGGGACGTCCGGATCGAAGACATCGGCTATGCAGGCGGCCTCAGGCAAACATCTCGGGCCTGAGCTCGCCTCCCACTTCGATGATGGTATCAGCCGGCATGTTCAGGCGCTTGGCGGCGAGCCGGATCGCCTCTGCGTTCGGTGCCTCGTACAGGCAGTAGGTCTTGAACTTGTCGGCGCTGAGGAAGGAAAACAGCCACCTGACGCCTTCCTCGTCGTTGACCCGGGCGATCTCGCTGGCCGCAGCCTTGTCCAGCTCGACCCGCTCGGCGAATCGTCTTTCGATCAAAAATCGCGGCATGGATCCCTCCGCGCAGTCAGGCCCGCACCTCGAGTTTGGCGTTGCGCTGGAGGAGAAGTCCCATGCCCATCCGCTCCGCGGCGCCGACGGCCATTTTGCGCAACTCCATGGCGAGAACGCTATCGTCCTTTAGACCCCGTGCCAATAGCATGCGGGCGTATTCGAAGCGGGTCCAGGCAAGCCGCGGCCAGGCCTTCAGTCGCTCGTTGAACGCCAAGGCCTCGCGAAAATGTTCCTCGGCTGTCCGCCAGTCGTCCATCGTCGCCGCCAGCATCCCGAGATAGTGGCGGGTGGCACCCGTGCAAAGTGTGTGGGGCGGCATCATCATGGTGACATCGCGGTATGGATACAGCAATTCGTGCAGCCTTTCGGCGCGCTGGGCGTCGCCAAGCGCGGCGCAGACTTCGGCGAAATAGCTGAGCGTGATCTGGCGCTTGGCATCCTGAGGCAGTGCAAAGTCGGTGGCTGCGAAGCTCTCGAAGTGTTGCCGTGCCTGTGCGCGAAAGCCGAGGTCGCTGGCGATCAGCATGAGGCCCGGTTTCCATATCGCCTCGTCCGGGTTTTCGCTGACGAACCGCTTGACCAGCGGCGCTACCTCGGCGAGCCGGCCCTGGTCGCGGCGGATCGCGAACATCTGCACGCCGTAGGGGCCCAGGTATTGGCCCAGAGCCGCGTCCTTTACTGCCCCGTAGGCGTCGTTGGCCGCGCGTTCCGCCGCCGCATAGTCGCCGGCCAGCAGGGCGCTCATGGCCTCGAAGCTGTGCCTGAGCCAGCGGTCGCCCGCTGCCTGCGTAGTCCGGGCGAGCTCGGCGATGTGCCTTAAATTAGCGTGGAAGCCTTCGATGTCGCCGATTTCAAGGAAACGCGCCGCAGTAAGACCGGCGCCATACATCGCCTCGAACGGATCGGCAAGGAGCCTCGTTACTTCAACGTAGTGCCGGTAAACACGAGTCCTGTGCTCGAATTCAGCGGCAACCGGTGTCTGCTGGATCATCATCTCGGTGCTCAAGATGTCCCGCTCGCATTGCTTGTCGTGGTGCTGGTCCAACAGGGCACGGGCCTCGTCGAGGCGTGCGACGCATCCCTCCACGTCACCATCCATGAGGAAGAGGGCCCGTCCCAGCCAGCTCAGGAGGCGGCATCGCAAAATCGGATCGTCTATCCTCTGCGAATCCAGCGCTTCTTTCAGCAGATCTTTGGCCATCGGGTTCGGTGAGAACCCGAATTGTTCGACCATGCCCATGCCGATTGCGGCATGGGCGAATTCGCGCGTCATGCCGGCTGCACGCGCCAACGTCGCAGCCCGGTAAAAGGTCCCCTGGGCCTTCGAGCGCATCTCCTTGATCTCGAGGCGGCCGCGGATCAACAGGAACGGAACCGCACGGCGCGAGCGCAGTCCCGGTTCGTCGGGCAGTCGCCGGATCAACTCCAGCCCGCGCGTCACATGGGCCTTGGCCTCGGCGTACGCGCCCCTGTCCATGTCGCTGTTGGCGGTGCGCAGCCAGGCATCGATGGCGGGCTCCACCTGGTCGGCCGTCGTCAGGTGCTGCGCTACCAGTTCCGGTTGGGCCGCAGCAATCTCCGGGAAATTCGCGAGCAGGGACTGGCCAATGGCTGCGTGATATTGGCGCCGGCGCGCCAGCAGAAGCGACTGATACGCGGCGTCCTGGATCAGGGCATGACGAAAGGCGAAGGCCCTGCCGCCGATCGCCGGCAGCCACATCGGCTGCACGATCTCGGCGGCGACCAGTTGCTCCAGCCCGGTGTCGAGGATTTCGTCCTCTTGCTGGGCAACGATGCTCAGGAGTTCCCGGTTGAACTCTCGGCCGATGGTGGCGCCGATCTGGGCGATTTCCTTCGCGGCCGGATCGAGTCGATCCAGCCGAGCCAGCAGCGAGCCCTGCAGCGAATCGGGAATGGTGATGCCCTGGAATGGTCCTTCGAGCTCGTAACGATTGCCGGCATCGCGCCAGGCATTTTCTTCCAGGACAGTCTTGGTAAGTTCCTCCACGAACAAAGGCACCCCATCCGTCCTGGCGACGATCTGGTCGAGCACGAAGTCGGGTAGTGCCTTGCCTCCGGTAAGCTGCTCAACCATCGAGTGGCGCTCGCGGCGGGACAGGCGGTCGAGGTTGACCTGCACGAAATGCGGATAGCTCCAGTCGGGCTTGAACTCCGGACGCGACGTAACCAGCAGCAGCAGGCGAGACGTCGGAAGCTGCTCCTGCAACTCGCGTAGGAGGTCGAGGGTCGATGGATCGGCCCAGTGTGCGTCCTCGACCACCATGAGGAGCGTCTGACGGTGCGCCATGGCGCGAATGGTGGTCGACAGGGCGTCGAGCAGCCGGCGCCTGTAGGCGAGGGCCGATTCTTCTGGCATCGCGCTCTCCTCGGCTGTCAAGCCGAGCATCAATGCCGTTGTCGCCGGAACGTTGCGATCCTCGATCCCGATGCTCCGCGCGCCCTCGACGAGCTTCGCCACACCCTCTGCATGGTCGCCCTGCAAATCGATGCCAAGGCTGCGGCAGAACCACGTGATGACCGGAAAGAACGCGCTGGTGCGGTGATACGACGAGCAATACCAGGTCACGATCTGGTGCGGCTGGTCGGCCAGCCACTCGCGGAAGGCATGTACCACACGCGACTTGCCGATGCCCGCCTCACCCACCAGCCGCACGCAGCGCATCTCGCCGTCGCGCGCCTGCGCCCAGCGCTGGCGCAGCATGTCGAGCTCGGCGGCGCGGCCGATCAGCGGCGTGAGTCCGCGACCGGCCCGTGCCGTGAAGCAGTCGGGGGCCTCGGCGGGTGCAACGACCCGGAAAATGCGAATGAGCGCCGACACGCCCTTCAGGGCGCGCGAGCCGACATCCTCGAAGGAGAACAGGCCCTCGACCAGCCGGCGCGTTGCGGCGCTGATGACGACAGTGTCGGGTTCGGCTTCGCCCTGCAGACGGGCGGCAATGTTGGGCGTTTCGCCGACGATCGCCTCGCGGTCGCGCGCCGCGCCCGCACCGACATCGCCCACCACAACCAGGCCGGTATGGATGCCGATGCGCGCCTGCAGGCTCACGCCAAATTGCACCCGGAGCTTTTCGTTAGCCGGCTTCAGTTTGTCGATGATGCCCAAGCCTGCGCGCACGGCGCGGGCGGCGTCGTCTTCGTGCGCATGCGGATAGCCGAAATAGACCAGGACGCCATCGCCCAAGTATCGCGCTGTGTGGCCGTCTTCGGCCTCGATCGCTGCGGCGCATCCCTCGTGGAAGGCGCGCAGTACCTCGCGCAAGTCCTCCGGATCGAGCTTCTCCGACAGCGGCGTGGACCCTACGAGGTCGACGAACATCACGGTGATCGACCGCCGCTCGGCCGCCGGCCCGTGGTCCGTCCGCGCAGACGCCAGCTGCACCACGTTGGAAGTGCGCGGTTGCGAAGCAACGGACGGAGCAAGCGGCATCGACACTTCCGCAGTCGGCGCATCTCGTTTCAGCCCGGAGATTGCTTTTAGCAGCCGCTTGCGGTCGCCCAGCGACAGACCGAGCTCCTTGAGGTCGGTTTCGTTGAGCTCGAGCAGGACGTCCCAGTCGATGCCGTTCGAGGCAAAGTTCTCCGCGTGGCTGCCCAGGCCGATGCCGGACAGCCAGCTCTTCAGGTCTTCGGTCATGGTTCGCCCCTGCACGTCGGCCATCATGGCCTCACTTGCTGGTGCGGTTCAGCCCCAGCGCGGTTGCTCGCCGAGATCGATGCCAAGCGCGGTCTTGGCCACGATTTCATGCACCAGGGCTGGATTGGCTGGGTGGAAGCGCCCGCAACGGGCATCGCGGAACAGCCGTTCGAGCTCGTTACCTCGAAACATACCGGCGCCGCCGGAGAGCTCCATGGCGAGGTCGACGACCTTCCAGCAGGCCTCGACCGCATGGTGCTTGGCCGAGACAATCTTCGAAGGCCAGGTGGCGCCGTGGTCCACGCCCTCGCTCCAGTCGCGCGCAACCTGCTCGAGGTGGGGCCCTACCGGGTCGAGCGCCAGCATCAGTTGCGCAATCGCGTGCTGGACCTCGGGGTGGTAGGCCATGGTGCGGGTGACGGCGATGGCTTTCTTGCTCTTCACCGCCGCCGCCGCCAGATCGGCGGCGCGCTGGGACATGCCGTAGTAGATGTTGCCGAAGCCCAGCAGCGCCCACGCGAAGATCGCGAGAACGAACATGTCCACGCCGCCCGCGGGCAGGATACGGGCGATGTACTTGTCGGGCACCACAGCGCCCTCCAGCACCACGTCGTCGCTGCGCGTGGCACGCATGCCCAGCGTGTCCCATGTCTCGACGATCTTGTATCCCTTGGCGTCGCGCGGCAGGAAGCCGTGCACGATTTTTGGTCCGCCCTCGGCGTCGGCCCACAATCCGTGCAGGCCGTAGTGGGTCCACACTGGCGCCAGGCTGCCGAACATTTTGTGGCCGGTAAACTTGAACCCGCCCGCGACCTTCTCTGCCTTGGCCGTTGACAACAGGACAGGCAGGTCGTTGCCGCGCTCCGAATGCCCCGCGGCGAATACCTCGCCCGCCATCGCCTCGCGCAGCATCCATTCCAGCGACTTGTCGCCGGCGCGCCAGAGGTCGGCGGCGACGCCCACCCAGTAGACATGCATGTTGATGCCGAGGGCGGTCGCCGGAGCATGATAGGCGAGCCGGCGCTGAACGCGCGCCGTCTGGGCCAGCGTGTAGCCCCGGCCCCCGAGCTCCTCCGGGACGTTTAAGGTGAGATATCCTGCGCTGCGGAGAAGCTCGAAATCCTCCTGGAAGAAGCGGTTCTCCCGGTCGTAGAGCCCGACCCGCTTCGTGAAGCCCTGCAGCATGTCGTTCGTGAGAACGTCATCCTTGGCCATGGTATCCATGATGCTCTCCCTGTTGCTAGGACTAACGCCACGCGGACGCGACTAGCAGACGTTGAGCTGGCAAGTGACGATGTCGCTCCCTGATCCCAGGCAGACCTTCGGATTCACGACGCCGCGCTGACCGTTGCGCGACATCCTCGTCATGACTACCTCCTCGCTTGCGGAGCGTGGTGGTGCGCGCGTTTCCTCGGTGTGGATGCCGCACTATGGACGCTTATGCCCGACAGCAGTGGAATCTCGCGGCGATCCAGATCGCGGCGCTGAAAGAAGACCGGAAGGCAGGCCAGCAACCACCGCATGTCCACTACCCCGGGACTGCACAGATGCTCAGGCAAAACTTTAAGCGCTGCAAAAGCGCCGTCTGTGCGAATTGCCACACACACGAGAGTGAGAAAAGCTTACGCTGGCGTTTGCCACGAAGCCAGCGTCGTGCCTGCCGACGAGGCCGCAAATTCGAGCAACTTCCGCTTGCCCCCGCCCCAGCCGGAGCGCGATTTGCGGAGCAAAAGTGGACGTGCCTTGCAGATCGACCCGGCCCTTTTATGAGGATAGGCGCTAGGCCTTCGCCGCCACCACCTTGTCGGCGAGCATGAGGAAGTCCGGCGCCAGCACGCGGCTCGGCTCGAACTTGGTCTTGCCGAGATTGCGCAGCACCGCGTACTCGTCGGTCACGGCGCGGCGGTGGACGATCACCGTGTCGATCGCCGGCAGCACCAGGATGAACTGGCCGAACTGGCCGCTCGCCATGAACGAGCCCGTCCAGGCCGGCGTCTTGCGCTTCTCGGGAATCCACCAGAGATAGCCATAGCCCATCTCGCCGCTGCGCCCGACCGCGCTCACCGGCACGCGCTCCTTCGTGCTCTCCTTGACCCACGACGCCGGCACGACCTGCCGGCCGTTCCAATCGCCGCCGCGCAGCATCACCAGGCCGATCCGCGCCATGTCGCGGGCCGACAGGAAGAGATGGTAGGCGAGGAAGCGCGAGCGATTCTCGAAGCCCATCATGCGCTGGCGCGAAAGATCGAAGTCCCGGAAGTGCAACGGCTTCGCCAGCTCCTCGTCGAGCGCCGCGAACACCGTCTTGCCGGTCGTCTTCTGGAAGACCGCGCCCAGCACGTTGAAGTCCCAGTTGTTGTAGTGGAAGAACGTGCCCGGCGGCTTGGATCCGCGCGGCGGGCTGTCGGGATCGTCGCCCGGGCTGCCGGCGGGATGATAGACGCCGGAGCTCGCGATCAGCAGGTCGCGCACCCTGGCGGTCTTCTCGATCGGCAGCAGGCCGTCGTCCTCGTCGATGCCGAGATCGGCCATCGTCTTGTCGAGGTCGATCGTCGCGTTCAGCACGTACTTGCCGTAGAGCATCGACAGGATGCTCTTGCGCGCCGAGGCGAGGTAGCAGGACTGCGCCAGGTCGCCGTAGCCGTAGATCTGCTTGCCGCCGCTCACGACCATGAACGCCGTCGTCGGCAGGGTGCAGAGCTGCAGCGACAGCGCCTCGAAAGCGTCGCCCTTGAAACCCATGTCCTTGGGCGTGGCCCTCTCCCAGTCGGCGCCGGGCGCCTTGCCGGTTGCGGCATGCGCACTCGCGCTGAGGAACGGCGCAGCCAAAATCAGCGATTTCGCGGCCACACGGCGGGTCAGCATTGTCGTTTCCTCCAGCGCGGCGGTATTGTTCAGCATGTCCGCGCGGGACACCATCCCCATCATCGATCTCGGCCCGTATCTCGCGGGCGAGCCCGGCGCGCTGCACGAAGCGGCACGCCAATTGCACCATGCGCTGACCGAGATCGGCTTCTATTACATCGTCAATCACGGCATCGCGCGCGAGCAGGTCCGCGCCATCTACGACGCGGCGGCGCGCTTCCATGCGCTGCCGGTCGACGAGAAGATGAAGATCCGCATCGACAAGCACAATGTCGGCTACCTGCCGATGAAGGGCGATACGCTCAGGACCTCCGTCGTGCAGACGGTGACGCGGCCCAATCTCAACGAGGCCTTCTTCGTCGCCCGCGACCTCGCGCCCGACCATCCCGACGTCGTCGCCGACAAGCGCTTCCGCAGCGCCAACCAGTGGCCCGTCCTGCCGAGCTTCCGCGAGACCGTGATGGGCTATTGCGATGCGCTCGAAGCGCTGGTGAAGAAGCTGGTCCGCGTCTACGCCGTGGCGCTCGACCTGCCGCCGCAATGGTTCGACGCCGCGTTCGAGGACCTCCAGTACAAGCTCCGCATGACGCACTATCCGCCGCAGGAACCGTCGGCCGCGGACGATTTCGGCATCGCGCCGCACACCGACACAAGCTTCCTGACGGTGCTGGCGCCCAACGAGGTGCCGGGCCTCGCCATCCGCAGGCTCGATGGCACCTGGCTCGATGCGCCGGCGATCCCCGACGCCTTCGTCGTCAACGGCGGGCAGCTCCTGCTGCGCTGGACCAACGACCGGTTCCTGGCGACGCCCCATCGCGCGATCAACCGCAGCGGCGGCGAGCGCTATGCACTGGCCTTCTTCTGCGACGCGCGGATCGACTGGCCGATCGCCGCGGTGCCGACGACCGTCGGGCCCGACAAGCCGCCGAAATACGAAACGACCTTTTACACCGACTACATGGTCGCTTATCAGAAGCGGACCTACGACCTGCTGCAGCAGCAAGCCGCCGAGTAAAGGAGAGACGTCATGGCCGTGGTGGAAACCGAGCGTCACGGGCAAGTGCTCGTCGTGCGCATGAACCGTCCCGAGCGCCTCAATGCGCTCAACACGGAGATGCGCGCCGAGCTCGCCCAGATCTGGACCGACTTCCGGCATGACAAGAATCTCGAGGTCGCGGTCTTCACCGGCACCGGCCGCGGTTTCTGCGCCGGCGAGGACATGAAGGAATCGCTGCAGAAGGGCCGGCCGGGCGGCGAGCGGCCCAAGATGGAAGACCCTTTCATGACCGGCGCGCTGGAGAAGCCGGTGATCGCCGCGGTCAACGGCTTCGCCATGGGCGGCGGCTTCATGCTGGTCGAGCGCACCGACCTGCGCGTCGCCGTGCGCGAGGCGGTGTTCGAGGTCTCCGAGGCCAAGCGCTGGCTGCTGGGCGGCTACAATCACGGCCACGTCGCCAACCTGCCCTACCCGATCGCCATGGAGATGGCGCTCGGCTTCCGCTTCAGCGCGCAGCGCTTCTACGAGGTCGGGTTCCTGAACCGCATCGTCGACGCCGCCGACCTGATGCCGACGGCGATCGGCATGGCCGAGCACCTCCTCACCCTGCCGCCGGCCTCGCGCGTCAACACCGTGCACATGATGCGCCACATGCGGCCCTCGGCGACGGCCGAGCAGCAGATGCTGGCCGCCGCCCTGCACGATCACGGCGACAAGGACGACCTGATGGAATCGCGCGCCGCCTTCGCCGAGAAGCGCAAGCCGAACTTCAAGGGCTGGAAGAACCCCGAGGACCGCTACAAGCTGCCGACGCCCGAGAGCGCGCGGGCGAAGTACCGATAGAAAGTTGAGGCTGGTTGACGCTTGTTTGCTCATGGCGCCGTCGCAAATTTTCGCAAACTTTCCGGTCCTGCTCTCCATCGGTGACGGAAGGGGTGCCGGAAATGCCGGAAATGCCGCAAATCCATCCGGATCTCGCGGCAGCCAGGAGGTCGCGCACTGGCGCCATGTTGTTGGCCGGATTGCCCTCGGCGGAGTCCACTGGAGTCCACTCGGGTGTGGACCGGTCGGATGCCGGTGGCACAAGGGTTTTGGCCCCGGAGTCCACGAATCCACCGATTCTGTCCCAACTGAAAAACACCCCTCATCGGACCGCGCCACCGGCCTGAGCGGAGCGAAGGCTCCCGTGGCGCAATCAGAGTCATGAGCGCCACTGGAGTGGCGCGGTCCGATGAGGAAGATCATGCGCGCAACACTGCATGATCTCGCGCCGAACACCTATTACGGGCAATGGCCGGGAGGAAAAGCCGCTGTTTGCGGGCCTCGATCGCCTACCATTGCCCATGATGAGCTCGCTGCGAGCGCCGGATTCGCGATCTTTGACATTCCGGAGCGGGATTTCCCAGGGAATCGCCCGCCGCCGCGTTCGAAATTTGTGTATCGGCCGCAAAGAAAAATCTGCGCGCCGGGCGAGTGGCGCTTTGCAGCTCAGAAGAGACGCGTGCTCAGCGCTGGTCCGGCACCGACACCAGCGGCAGCCTGAAACGCGCGCTCGGGCCCGACAGGGACGCGGGTAGCGGCGCGTAGGGCGAGCCCTGGCGGATGCCGGCCAGCACGCCCTGATCCATCGCCGGCACCCCGCTCGAGCGCACGACCTGCGCGTCGAGCAGCCGGCCGTCGCGCGCGATGACGACCTGCACCACCGTGAGCCCTTCCATCAGCGGCACGTCGGCGCGATAGCGGTAGCCGCGCAGCTTGCTCACCACCTGCCAGAGATAGTTCTGCTCGGCCGTCGCGCGCGCATGCTCGGCGGCCGGGTTGACGAACGGCGACGACGGCGCCGTCGGCATGTCCTGATGCCGCGCCACGGCCGGCGGCTGCGCCTGAGGCCGCGGTGCCACCAGGGGCGAGGGCTGCGGCTGCTGGTGCGGCGTCAATGAGGGTGGCGGCGGCGCGCGTTGCGGCTGCGGCTGCGGCCGCGCCACGGTCGGCGGCTTCTCGACCGGCGGGGTGGGCCGGGGCGGCATGGGCTCGACCGTGGGGCCCGCTTCGGGCTTTGGAAGGGGCTGCAGGGTGGGCCGGTCCGGCGGCGGCACGGGCGACGGCGGATTGGGCGCCACCATGGCGGTCTCGGTCGGCGGCTTGGGCTGGTCGGCCGGCTTGGGCACCATCTCCTCGAGCGAGCGCTGCGGCGGCGCGGCGATATCCTTCGGCGCCTCGCCCGAGGGCCGCACGCTCGTCGCCTTGTCGGCCTCCTTCTCCGCCGGCGGCTTCAGCCCTTCGGGCGGCGGAGGCGGGATCGGCTTCGGCTGGGCCTGGGGCGGCGGAGGGGGCGGCGGCTCGGGCGGCTTCGGCGGCGATCGCTCGATCGTGACCTCGATCGGCTCTTCCTTCGGCACGATCGTCGGCGCGTGCGCCGCGAGGTACCACAGCGCGAGCGCCGCCACGGCATGCAGCACGAGCGCGAGCCCCAGCGCCTCCGGCCGCATGCGACCGGAGGTTGCCGAGGGAACGCTCGCGACATGGTCCATACGAAGAGGCGATCAGCCGGCGACGACCGGTTCGCTGCCGACGATGGTGGTACGATGCATCACGCGGCGCTCGGTGGGATCGTGCGGCGTCACCGCGTGCACGGTGCAGCGGTTGTCCCACATCAGCACGTCGTGCGGCTCCCAGACGTGGCGGTACATGTACTGCGGCTGGGCGGCGAACTCCGACAGCTCGTCGATCAGCCGGATCGAGGCCTTCTCGTCGAGGCCCTCGATCCGGTCGTTGTAGATCGAGCTGATGTAGAGCGACTTGCGGCCGCTCACCGGATGGCGGCGCACCATCGGATGCCACACCGCGGGCATCGCGTCCTGCTCGGCCTTGGTCGGCGCCGGGGCTCCGGTGATCCGGTGCAGCATGCCGAAATCGTGCCGCGCCCTGCGGCCCTCGACCTGGCGTCGCAGCGACTCCGGCAGGTCCTCGTAGACCTTGTACATGTTGATGAACTGGGTGATGCCGCCGGTCCGGCTGATCTCGATGCCGTGCAGCAGCGAGCCGACGCTGGGCATCGGCCGGTAGCTCGAATCGGTGTGCCACTGGCGCGACGAGGAGAGCTGCTTCTGCGACGGCTCGCTGGGCATCATCAGCCGGTCGTTCTCGTCGACGTTGGACACCAGGAAGATCTCGCGCACCCGGTCCGAGCGCAGGCTGAGCGAGGTCTGGTGGAAGATCTCCGGCTCGCCGAAATGGCGGGTGAACGCAACATGCTCCTGGTCGGTGATGACCTGGCCGGGGAAGACCAGGACGAGGTGCTGGGTCCAGGCATCGATCACGGCCTGCCGCGTAGCGGTATCCATCGGCCGGCGCAGGTCGACGCCCTGGACTTCGGCGCCGAGCGCCGGATGGCGGGGGATGACGGTGATGGTCATGGCCGGCAATGGTAGTCTCCTGACTTCGAGGGACAAGGGAGGAAGCATGGATTTCACCGGCAAGGTCGCCCTGGTCACGGGCGGCGGAAACGGCATCGGGCGTGCGGCGTGCGTGGCCTTCGCCAGGCAGGGCGCGAAGGTGGTCGCGGTCGACCGCGACGGTGCGGCGGCCGAGGCTACGGCCGGCATCGTCCGCCAGAGCGGCGGCGAGGCGATCGCAGTCACAGCAGATGTGACGAAGTCAGCCGAGGTGAAGGCCTATGTGAAGGCGGCGATCGACACGTATGGGCGCATCGACTGCTTCTTCAACAACGCCGGCATCGAGGGCAAGGTCTCCCCGATCGTCGACTGCGACGAGGCCGTGTTCGACTCCGTGATCGGCGTGAACGTGAAGGGCGTGTTCCTCGGCCTGAAGCACGTGCTGCCCGAGATGATCCGCCAGGGCGGTGGCGCGATCGTGAACACGGCGTCGGTCGCGGGCCTGGTCGGAACGCCGGGCATGCCGGCCTATGTCGCGTCGAAGCATGCCGTGATCGGCCTCACCAAGACGGCCGCCGGCGAAGTGGCGCGCCAGGGCATCCGCGTCAACGCGGTCTGTCCCGGTCCGGTCGACACGCGCATGATCCATTCGCTGGAGGCGCAGCTCTCGCCGGGCGATCCCGCGGCGGTCAACCAGCGCTACCAGGCCTCGCTGCCGACCGGCCGGTACTCGACCGCCGAGGAGATCGCCAACATGGTGCTGTTCCTCTGCTCCGACCTCGCCTCCAACACGACCGGCGGGCAGTTCGTGGTCGACGGCGGCCGCACCTCGACCGGCGGCGCCGTCACGAGCTTGGCCAGCCGATAGGCGGATGCACCGTCCTCCCCGTCTTCGGGGGAGGGCACTCTGCCTTTCGCTGTTCGTCCTTCCTGTGGTCTACTCGCTGATATCCGAGCGCGCCGACCAAAGGCCGCCAAGGAGGAAACATGAGTCGCACGTACAACGTCATCGACTCCGACGGCCACATCCTCGAGCCGTTCAGCCTGTGGCACGATTATCTCGATCCGGCGTTTCGCGATCGCGCGCCACGGCTGGTGAAGGACAATCACGGCAAGCAGCGCCTGCTGCTCGAGGAGAAGATCCTCGGCAGCCGCGCGGGCTTCGGCGGCATCGGCGGGGTCGGCGCCCGCCAGGGCGTGGTCGTGGCGGAAAGCATGGACTACGAGGACGGACGCAAGGGCGGGTTCGATCCGCACGCCCGTATCCCCGACATGGATCTCGACGGCATCGACGCGGCGTTCCTCTATCCCAGCCTCGGCCTGTTCGCCGGCTCCATCGCCGATCCCAAATTCGCTGCCGCGATGTGCCGTGCCTACAACCGCTGGCTCGCGGACTACTGCAAGCCCTACCCTGACCGGCTGTTCGGCATCGCCATGCTGCCGATGCAGTCGATCGAGGCGGCGACCGAAGAGATGCGCTTCGCCCGCGAGACGCTCGGCTTCCGCGGCGGCTTCCTGCGGCCCAATCCCTACAACGAGCGCCTGCTTCATTCGCCGGACTACGAGCCGTTCTGGACCGCGGCGGAGGAGCTCGACTTCGCGATCGGCCTGCACGAGGGCGGCAACAGCGGCATGCCGACGGTCGGCGTCGACCGCTTCGACGGCCGCGGCGCGCAGCACATCATCTCGCACACCATGGAGATGATGCTGGCGGCCATGAGCATGATCTGGGGCGGCGTGTGCGAGCGCCATCCGAAGCTGCGCGTCGGCTTCCTCGAATCGGGCGGCGGCTGGATCGCGCCGTGGCTCGACCGCATGGACCGCCACTTCGACGACAAGGGCTTCAACGACTCCGGCCTCAGCATGCGGCCGAGCGACATCTTCCGGCGCAACTGCTGGATCTCGTTCGAGCCGGTCGAGGGCTCGATCGGCGCGCTGGCCGATTACATCGGCGGGAACAAGATCCTCTGGGCGACCGACTACCCGCATCGCGACGGCTTCTTCCCGGGCGCGCCCGACATGCTGCGCGAGCGCATGAAGGGCCTGTCGGCCGAGACGCAGCGGCAGATCATGGCCGGCGGCGCCATGGGCTTCTACGGCCTGCACTAGATCCGCGGGATGCGCGTCGTCATCTGCGGCGGCGGCGCGATCGGCTCCGCCATCGCCTATTTCCTGAGCCGGCGCGGTGCCGAGGCCGTCGTCATCGAGCGCAACGAGGTGGGAGGCGCTGCCTCCGGCAAGTCGGGCGGTTTCCTGGCGCTCGACTGGTGCCGCGGCACCGTGGTCGACCGGCTGGCGCGGCGCAGCTTCGCCCTGCATGCCGAGCTCGCCGATACGCTCGGCAATCCATGGGGTTATCGACGGCTCACCACCTATGCCGGCTGGGCGATCGAGAGCGAGCGCGCCAGTGGCGGCAGCCGGCAGGCGTGGCTGAGCGACAGCGTGACGATCACCGGCCAGATCGGCACGCCGGAGACGACCGCGCTGGTCGAACCGCGCGCCTTCACGCGCGGCCTGATGCGGGCTGCCGAGGCTCACGGCGCCAAGCTGCGACAGGGCGAAGCGGTGGACCTGGCACGATCGAGCGGCTCCATCGATGGCGTCGCGCTCGAGGATGGCGCGGTGGTCGAGGGCGACGCGGTGGTGATCGCCATGGGACCGTGGTCGATCCTGGCGTCGCGCTGGCTGCCGCTGCCGGGGGTCTACGGCTTCAAGGGCCACAGCCTGGTGTTCGAGACCGGCGACAGCGTGCCCGCCGAGGCGCTGTTCCTCGAGTACCAGGAGGCGAGTGGCGAGGTCTTGACGCCGGAGGTGTTCGCGCGCGCCGATGGCACGGTGTGGGCCTGCGCCGTCTCGAGCACGTCGCCGCTGCCGGTCGATCCGGCCGGCGTCGTGGCCGACGAGGGAGCACATGCGCGGCTGGAGGCGCTGTGCCGCTCCCTGTCGCCCGTCCTCGCGGCGGCGCCGATCCGGGCGCGGCAGGCCTGCTTTCGCCCCGTCACCGAGGATGGGGTGCCGCTGATGGGCCGCGTGTCAGGCGTCGACGGCGCCTACATCGCGACCGGCCACAGCGTCTGGGGCATGCTGAACGCGCCCGCCTCCGGCGAGGCGATGGCCGAGCTGATCCTCGACGGCGTGACCAGCCACGTGAACCTGACGCCCTTCGCCCCGGAGCGGCTCAAGGTCTTCGACCCGGCGCGGCTGGGCGGCGCCTAGGCTGGGATTACTCAAACTCCCTCCGTCGTCCCAACCGAAGCCGAGCGCAGCGAGGCGTAGTGGAGGGACCTTTTTTTGGCGATTTGCGGCTGATTGTTGAAAAAAGGTCCCTCCACTACGCGCCTTCGGCGCTTCGGTCGGGACGACGGATTAGTCGGCCTGAGTCATCTCGTTCTAAGCTGCAGCCTTGCGCTCCTGCCCCGCCGCCGCCAGCACCATCGCGGCGCACTTCTCGCCGATCATGATGCAGGGCGCGTTGGTGTTGCCGCTGGTCAGCGTCGGCATGATCGAGGCGTCGGCGACCCTGAGGCCGGCGATGCCGTGCACGCGCAACTCGGGATCGACCACCGCCATCGGATCGTTGCCCATCTTGCAGGTGCCGACCGGGTGGTAGGTCGTCTCGGCGTTGTGGCGCACCCATTCGAGCAGCTCGTCGTCGCTCTTGAGATGCGTCCCGGGCGCGATCTCCTCGCCGGTGATCTCCTTGAGCGGCGAGGTCGCCATCAGCTCGCGGCCCTTGCGGATAGCGGCGAGCACGCCGTCGCGATCATGCTGGGACGACAGGAAGTTGAAGCGGATCGCCGGCGGCTCGGCGGGATCGGCCGACTTCACGTGGATCGAGCCGACGCTCTCCGAGCGCAGCACGTTGACGTTCATGGTGATGCCGCGGCGCTTGGCGATGCGCCGCTCCTGGCCGAACCGCTCGTAGAGGAACGGCGCGACCGAGATCGTGGCATCCGGCGTCTCGAGGCCGGGCCGGGTGCGGAAATACATGCGGATCGGCACCGATGTCGAGGCGAGGAAGCCCTCGCCCCACAGCGCGTATTTCAGCGCCTCGCGCGCGCCCCGCCAGCCGCGGGCATTGTCGTTGAAGGTGGCGTTGCGCTCGATGATCTCGAACTTCACGCGCGGCGAATAATGGTCGCGCAGGTTCTCGCCGACGCCCTTGAGCTCATGCACCGGCGTGATGCCGATCGCACGCAGCCGGTCGGCCTGGCCGATGCCGGAGAGCTCCAGCAGCTTGGGCGAGTTGATCGAGCCGGAGCTGACGATCACCTCGCGGGAAGCCCGCGCCTCGCGCTTCTGGCCGTTCACCGAATAGCGCACGCCGACGCAGCGCTTGCCGTCGAGCACCAACCCCTCGGCATGCGCGCCGGTCTCGACCGTGAGGTTTGCGCGCGAGCGCGCCGGGTCGAGGTAGCAGAAGGCGGTGCTCTGCCGGCGGCCCTTGGCGATCGTCACCTGCGACATGCCGATGCCTTCCTGCGTCGCCCCGTTTAGGTCGGGATTGAACGGCAGGCCGATCTTGTTCGCCGCTTCGATCATCTTCTCGAGCAGCGGGACCTTGTGGCGCGGCGTGTCCGTGATGCGCAACGGCCCGCCGCGGCCGCGCAGCTCATCCGAGCCGCCGTCGTAATTCTCCATCTTCTTGTAGACCGGCAGCACGTCCTGCCAGCTCCAGCCGCGATTGCCGAGCTGCGCCCAGTGGTCGTAGTCCTGCGCCTGGCCGCGGATATAGACCATGCCGTTGATCGAGCTCGACCCGCCCAGCATTTTTCCGCGTGGCACCTCGATGCGGCGGCCGCCCGAACCTTCATCCGGCTCCGACGAGAAGCACCAGTTGACCGCCGGCAGATCGATCATCTTGGAGACGCCGACCGGCACGCGCGACCAGAAGTAGCTCGAGCCCTGGGTGCCGGCCTCGAGCAGCAGCACCTTGTGGACGCCGCTTTCGGTGAGGCGGCTTGCAAGTGTGGCGCCGGACGATCCGGCGCCGACGACGATGTAGTCAAACACGGCACTGTTGGTGGGCATGTCTCAGGCCTTCAGCTGGCGGGCGATGAAATCCTTCACCGTCTCGCGTGCCTTGTCGGTCTGCGGGCCGGGCTTGGCGACCCACTCATGCACCGAATTCTCGAACAGGCGATAGTCGCACTGGCCGCCCGCCGCCCGGTAGGCGTTGGCGAAGTTCTCCTGCATCTCCGGCAGGACATTGTCGTCGAGCGCGCCCTGCATGATGAGGAAGGGCACCAGGGTAACCTTCTCGCCGCGTTCGAGGATCTCCTGCGGATTGCCTTCGTGGATCGTCTCCCACGGCGAGAAGAACACCTTGTTGTTGTTCATCATGCTCTCGTTGTGGCGGCGCTCGGCATTCTGCCAGCGCGCGAAGGTGTTGCTGACCGGCGAGCGCATGGCAACGTAGGCCACCGTGGCATCGATGTCGGGCGCGCCCTCGAGTGGAATCGAGGCGTAGCGAGGATCGTGCGGTCGCATCGCCAGGAGTTCGGCGACGTGGCCACCACTCGACGAGCCATAGACGCCGAGCCGGGAGACGTCGCCTTTCCAGCGCCCCGCATTCGCCTTCAGCCAGCGCACCGCGTAGTTGGCATCCTGGATGCAGGCCGGATAGGGCGCCTCGGGCGCCACGGTCAGGTCGACGGCCACCACGAGCAGGCCGCTCGCCGCCAGGGCGTGATCCATCGGCTCCTCGGCCAGGCGGTTCTTCTGGTTCCAGGCGCCGCCATGCAGATCGAGCACCGTCGGAAACGGCCCGGCGCCCTGCGGCTGATAGATCCGGGCCATCAGCATCCGACCGGCGCTGTTGCGCCGAAGCTCGACCTCGCTGACGGCGACGTCGAAGTGCGCGCCCGGATCGTAGGCGGCCGGGCCAGCCGCCCGCGCCGCCGGTTGGCCGAGCGTGCCCGCGGCCAGTCCCGTCGCGCCCGCGGCCGCCATCTGCCTGAGAACGTCGCGTCGCGCTGAAGTCTCCTGGCTCATGTCCGCCTCCGTTTCTCCGCCGCAAACTTGACCCACCTGTTCCCGCCGTGGCAAGGCCGCGACGACGACGGAGGAGACGACCATGGAATTCGACGTCATGACCCGCGCGACGACGTGGGACAACGTGGCGACCCTGGCTCGCAGAGTGGAAGCGGCCGGCTTCTCCGGCATGCTGTTCACCGAGGGCCATCAGGTGCCGTGGATGAACATCGCCGCGGCGTCGCTGGCTGCGCCGTCGCTGCATTTCTCGACCGGCATCGCGCTCGCCTTCCCGCGCAGCCCGATGATCACGGCGGAAATCGCCTGGGAGCTGGCGCAGAACACCCGGGGCAAGTTTCGCCTCGGCCTCGGCAGCCAGGTGAAGGCCCACATCATCAGGCGGTACGCCAGCACCTTCGACAAGCCGGCGGCGCAGATGAAGGACTATGTGCTGGCCACCAAGGCCTGCCTGTCGGCCTTCCGCCGCGAGGCCCCGCTGCAGCATGACGGGCGCTACTACAAGCTCTCGCTGCTCACCGAGCAATGGACGCCGCCGCGCCACGCGTACGAGGACGTGAAGGTCGACATCTCCGCCGTCGGCCCGCTGATGCTGCGCGTGGTCGGCGAAGTGGCGGACGGCGTGCACGTCCATCCAATGCATTCGATGCACTACATCAAGGAGCGCCTGCTGCCCGGCATCGCCGAAGGCGCGGCGCGCGCCGGCCGCGATCCGGCGAAGATCGACAAGATCATCCCGGTGATCGTCGCCGCCGGCGACACGCCGGAGGAGCGGGCTTTATCGGTCAAGGAAGCCAAGACGACGATCGCCTTCTACGGTGCCACGCCCAACTACGCCTTCCAGTTCGACGATCTCGGCTACACCGGCCTGCGCGACCAGCTGCGCGACTGCCTCAAGACCGGCGACAGCGCCCGCGCCGAGACTCTGCTGACCGACGAGATCCTCGACAACTTCGCCGTGGTGGCGCGGTGGGACGAGGTCGCCGACCGCATGATCGCCCGCTACAAGGGCATCGCCTCGCGCCTGGTCATCTACCTCGCCTCGCACTGGCGCGAGGTCGACCCCAAGGTCCTCGAGCGCTGGGGCGAGGTCGCGCGCGCGGTGCGCAAGGCCGCTTAAGCAGATCGAATGGAGGAAACCAATGGCCAAGCTTCCCTATGACGAGAACGACGGCTTCAAGAAGGGCCGTGACGTCTGGTTCGAGATGCGCGGGCACGACGTCGCGCAGAAGGCGCTCGACCAGGCCGCCGAGCACGAGATGACGCGCGACCTGCGCCAGTTCCTGTTCGAGCATTGCTTCGCCGCGGTGTGGGCGCGCCCGGGCCTCGAACGCGCCACGCGCAGCCTCATCACCATCTCGGTGCTGACGGCGCTCGGCCGGACCGAGGAGCTGAAGTCGCACATCCGCATGGGCCTCAACAACGGCCTCACCCGCGAGCAGCTCAAGGAGCTGTTCCTCCATGTCGGTGTCTATGCCGGCGCCCCCGCCGCGGTATCCGCCGTGCGCGCGGCGATGGAGGAATTCGAGGCGCTTGACAAGGCGAAGACCGCTTGACGCCCGCCCCGCCAGACTCCTTTTGTTCTCTTTCCCGCTGCAGGTTGGACCTGCAGCTGTGGATAAAGTAAACTGCGCATCGCCCTGTATCCCGGAGTTTTTCGATGCCGCGGCCGTATTGGAAAGGCTACCTCAAGCTGTCGCTCGTCTCGTGCGCGGTCGCGCTCTACAACGCGAGCTCGTCGTCCGAACGCGTGTCGTTCAATACGCTGAACCGCAAGACCGGCAACCGGCTGAAGCAGAACCTGGTCGACTCGGTGACCGGAGAGCCGGTCGACACGGCCGATCGCGTCAAGGGCTACCAGTTCAGCAAGGGCCAGTACGTGATGGTCGAGGACGCCGACCTCGAGGCGCTGAAGCTCGAGAGCACCAAGACGATCGAGCTCGAGACCTTCGTACCCCAGTCTGAGGTCGACGAGGTCTATCTCGACAGCCCCTACTATCTGGCGCCCGACGACAAGGTCGCCGAGGAAGCCTTCGCCGTCATCCGCGACGCCATGATGAAGAAGAAGATGGCCGGCATCGGCCGCGTCGTGCTGAGCCGGCGCGAGCGCATGCTGATGCTGCATCCGCGCGGCAAGGGCATGATGGCCACGACGCTGCGCTATCCCTACGAGGTGCGGCAGGACTCGGAGTATTTCTCCGACATCCACGACGTGAAGCTCTCCGACGAGATGCTCGACATCGCGCAGGAGATCATCGCCCGCAAGTCCGGCCACTTCGAGCCTGAGAAGTTCACGGACCGCTACGAGGAAGCGCTGGTCGAGATGCTGCGCGCCAAGCAGTCGGGCCAGGTCTTCACGGCTCCGGAGGCCGCCGAGCCGGGCAATGTGGTCAACATCATGGACGCGCTGCGCAAGAGCCTGCAGGCGTCCGGTGGCGATGCCGGGGCTGCCCGCCGGCCGCGCGCAGCGAGCAAGAAGCCCGCCGAGGCGCCGCCGGCCAAAGCTGCCAAGCCCAAGGCGCGCAAAGCTGCTCGTTAAGGGCGGGAGGCCCGGTTGCCTCTCGCCGGACAAACCCTCTACCTCGTCGGCCGCATCCAGGGCCTGACCCGGCGACGGCTCGATCTGCTCGTCCGTGTCCGCAACGGCAAGGTTGCCGCTCGGCCCGGCGCGCGGGTGACCACGGTCGCCTTCGGCCATTCGGCAACGACGCATGTGCTCGACGACGGCCGCGTGGCGCTTCCGCCGGGCCTGCCGCCACGGGCGACGCTGATCAGCGAGAACGTGCTGCGCCGGCAACTCGGCCTGCTCGAGCCGCCCGCCGAGGTCGACCGCAGCATGAGCAGCGCCGAGATCGAGCGGCTGGCCGGCCTGTCGCCCAACCAGATCGCCTGCCTGGTGCTGTTCGACGTGCTCGAGCCGGCCGACGACAAGTTCGGCTATCGCGACCTCGTCGCGGCACGCGAGGCCGCCCGGCTGCTCAAGACCGGCGTCGCCCTGCACGACGTGCTCGACGCCTCGATCTCGCTCAAGCGGCGCGGCGGCAATCTCGCCGAGGCGCGGCTGACGGAAGGCCCGTCAGGTGAGCTGGTGCGCGAGATCGCCGGTCACCTGGCCGAGCTCAGCGGCCAGTTCACCATGCGCCTGGAGCAGAAGGCGCGCTCGATCGACGACCTGCTGCTCGACGCCGAGCAGGCCGAGGCCGACGGCGACCTCGCGGCGGCGGAGAGCCTCTACACGACGGCGATGCGCGCCGACACGGTCGATCCCGTCCTGCCGTTCAACCTCGGCAACGTCTTCCAGCAGCAGGGCCGCACGACCGAGGCCAAGATCGCGTGGCAGATCGCGGTGGCGCGCGATCCGGCTTTTGCCGAGGCCTGGTACAACCTCGCCATGGCGGCCGAGGACGACCAGCAGACCGATCTCGCCGTCGCCGAATACCGCCGCGCCGTGCAGGCCCAGTCCGACTACGCCGACGCGCACTTCAACCTGGCGCTGCTGCTGACACGGCTCGAGCGCTGCGAGGAGGCGTTGCCGGTGTGGGAGCGCTTCCTCGAGCTGGAACCGTCGACCAGCCACGCCGCCACGGCGCAGAAGGCAATCGCCCTCTGCCGCATGCGCATCCAGCAGGACCGCGCGCAGACCGGCTAAAGCGTCTTCTCATAGTCATCGGACCGCGGGCCCCTGGCCTGAGCCGAGCCGAAGGCTCCAGGCCCGCTCATGAGCGTAGCTGGAGCTCCGCGGTCCGATGAGCATGAGGTGCCACTGTTACTTCACCACCTTCTCCGTCCACGCAACGAAGGCGTCGAGCATCTCGCGGCGGACCTCGGGATCCTTGCGGCCGGTGCGCGCCGGGACGTGGAACGAGTGGTCGGCCTCGTCGAACAGGCGCAGCGTGGCGCGCTTGCCGAGGCCGGCGACCATCGGCTTCAGCATGGCTGTTTCGGCCAAGGTGTCGCGGGTGCCTTGCAGGAAGAGCATTGGCACCTTCACGTCGGCGAGATGCTGCGCACGATCGGCCGACGGCTTCCCGGCCGGATGCAACGGAAAGCCGAGAAACGCCAGCCCACGCACGCCGTCGAGCGGCGCGGCGGCCTGCGCCTGCGAGGTCATGCGGCCGCCGAACGACTTGCCGCCGGCGATCAGCGGCAGGCCGCGCGCAAGCTCCCGGGCCTTGGCCACGGCGGCGCGCACCGTGGCGTGGGCGAGCCCCGGCGGATCGGGCCGCTTGCCGCCCTGCTCCATGTAGGGGAACTGGTAGCGCAAGGTCGCGACGCCGCGCTCGGCAAGTTCGTCCGCGACCGCCGCCATGAACGGATGCGTCATGCCCGCACCGGCGCCGTGCGCCAGCACGTAGCAGCATCGAGCGCCGGCCGGCAGCTGCAGCAGGCCGGAGACGCGCCGACCCGCATCGACGTCGATGCCGACCGGCTCGGGCCTACGCGGTGCCAAAGCGGGCGGCCGAGCGGGCGCGGGCCTTGGCGGCCTCGATCTCGCGGTCGCGCGGCGGCGCCGTCGTGACCAGTTCCTCCAACAGGTGATGCGCGGCGTGGGCGACCGCCTCGACGGCGCGGTTGAAGGCTTCCTCGTTGGCCTTGGATGGGCGGTTGAAGCCGGAGAGCTTGCGGACGAATTGCAGCGACGAGGCGTGGATCTCCTCCTCGGTCGCGGGCGGCTTGAAGTTGTAGAGGTTGCGGATATTACGGCACACGAGACACCTCCAGCGGCACGGAACTTCGCAATGCTGGCACGCGGCTGGCGGGCCCATCAAGCCGGGCTATCATCGCGGGACAACCCCGGAGGCGCCCCGTGCTGACCGTCACGCGCGACATGATCCTGCCCACGACCGTCACGGGCTCCTATCCGCGCCCGCAATGGTTCGACCGCAGCCTGGAGGGCCGCTCGTTCAAGACGGCGATGGGCGATTCGCTGTTCCGCGAGCAGTATCTCGACGCCGTCGCCAGCATCGTCGCCGAGCAGTCGGCCGCCGGGCTCGACATCGTCACCGACGGCGACAGCCGCTTCGACCTC
>Ga0070738_10000485_pt1 | contig 113521 bp, 102 predicted proteins | sample Coa_R2_2_FD_66446 | JGI IMG/M metagenome (GOLD analysis project Ga0070738, IMG submission 66446) | Surface soil microbial communities from Centralia Pennsylvania, which are recovering from an underground coalmine fire - Coalmine... | ecosystem: Environmental > Terrestrial > Soil >... | reverse complement strand
AGCTCTCTGCCCCCGCGCCGTGATAGCCCTCGTTGAACAGCAGGTACAACGCGCGGTGCACGCTCGAGAGCCGGTCGTCGAAGTCGGCGTCGCGGAGATCGAACAGGCGTTTCGACGCGGCGAGCGCTTTCTTTCCGCGCGACAAGCGCTTTTCGATGCCTGCATACCCGCTGAGCAGCGCGGCGGCGATCTCCGCGGTGCTGAAACCGCAGAGAATGTGAAGCACGAGGACGATCTGGGCTTCTTCCGGCAGGCGCGGATGACAGCAGGAGAAGATCATCCGCAGTTGCTCGTCGCGGATCGCTTCGCCCGCAAATGCTTCGTCGATCGCAGGCGCCGCCGTCCATTCCGTCTGGAGCCACCGGCCCATCTCTGGCGCGTACGCGGTCGCGGTGCGCTCGCGCCGGATCACGTCGAGCGCGCGATTCTTTGCCGCCGCCATGAGCCACGCCGCCGGATTGTCCGGGACGCCCGTATGTTTCCAGACCTCGAGCGCACGGCAGAATGCATCCTGCACGACGTCCTCGGCGAGCGCGAGGTTCGCGACACCGAACACACGCGTCAACGCCGCGACCAGCCGCCCGGATTCGCGGCGAAACAGGACGGCGGGCAGGTCCGGGTCCACGCCCTATGCGTCGGGGCGCGCGACGGCCCGCACTTCGACGGCGCCCCCGCGGGACAGAATCGGGCAACCCTTCGCCAGCTCCACCGCATCGGCGAGGTCCGCCGCTTCAATGATGAGGAACCCGCCGATGACGTCCTTCGTCTCGGCGTAGGGCCCATCCGTGACTACCCGGTCCGGCCCTCGGACCACGCTCCCGACGCGCGACAGGGGCTGGCCCGGGTTCTTGAGATGGCCCCCCGCCTCGAGGTGCCGCATCCAGTCGAGCCATTTCTGCATGGACTGGTTCGGCCCCGAGCCGGCGAGTGTTGCGGGATCCGAATTGCGAATGAGATAGACGAATTCACCCATGGTCTCTTCCGCCGTTGCGACGAGTCGTCGCCCTGTCGGGTAATGTGCGCAGGGACACGCCAGCGCGCTCGGCGCGGTCCATCCCGCCGCGCCGAGCACGGTCACTCACGCCGCGTAGCGGTCGTGGTGTCGGATCCACTGCATGATGCGGCCGTCGTCCTCCTGGCGGCCGAGCGGCGTGAGGTCGAGCAGCGTGTAGGTGTTGAGGAACGGATCGAGGCCACGCTGGTACGTCGAGTAGGAGTGATAGATCTCGCTCCCGTGACGATAGAACACGCTGAGGCCGGGGAGCTCGCCCTCGAGTGCCCACAGCTCACCCCGGTCGAATAGCGCCTGCGCGCTCTGGTAGTTGTGCTCCATGTTCCGGGAGCGGTCGACCGTCACGCGGAAGTCATAGTTGAAGTCCGAGGTGCTCGACGAGACCCATGGGAACGTCCACCCCATGCGGCGCTTGAAGGTTTGGATCTTGGCGATCGCCGCCCGCGAGACGGCGACGAACGACGTGTTGCGCGCCGCGAGGTGTTGCACCGCTCCGGCGACGTTGTCCGCGAAATACGAGCAGCTTCGGCACCCTTCGTCGGCGCGCGGGTCGAACATGAAGTGGTAGACCAGAAGCTGTGGGTGCGGGCCGAAGAGGTCGCCCAGCGTCGCCGGTCCGCTCGGACCCTCGAACGTGTACGGCTTGTCGACACGCACCATCGGCATGGCGCGGCGGATCGCGGTCAGGGCATCGCGTTGGTGGGTGAGCTCCTTCTCGGCCTGTAGCAGTCGCAGCCGGGCAGCCAGCCATTCCTCGCGTGTGGCGACAGTCGGGGTGGTCACTTGCCGTTCTCCTGGGTCGAAGTGTTCGAGCGGGCCGGGGCGATGAGCCCGACGTGAGCCGCGCGGGCCTCGGGGTACGGCGCTCGGGCCGGGCGCGGCCGGCGGCGGACGACCCACGCGGTGAGCGCGCCGGTCGAGGTGGTGCCCGTGGCGACGAGTGCCACGGAAGCGAGACACGCGGGACACATGGGTCGGACCTCCTCCTCGGTGGAGCGCGCCGCCGGATTGGCGGTGCGCACAGTGTGTGGCCGTCCTGCTTTCACCCAGGTCGACGTTCGAGGCACAGAGGGCCGGACACTCTTTTTCGGGTCGAGCGATCTCAGCCGGGCTTCGCCACCTCGATCAGGGCACTCCGGCAGGCGGCCAGGCAGTCGGCCAGGCCGCCCACGGTGTGGTCTCCCATGTGGCCGATGCGGATCGTGGTGTCCGCGAGCCGCCCGTAGCCCGTCCCGATCGTGAACCCGCGTGCCGCGACCGCGTCGACGACGGCCTTTGCGGATACCGCGGGTGGCAGGACAACCGCCGTGACGGTCGGCGACCGATGCCCCGCGGGGGCCAGAATGGCGAGCGCGATGCCCTCCCGCCGTAGCTCGTCGACCCAGGCCGCCGTGCGTGCAGCCATCGCGGCGTGCCGAGCCCAGGCCTGCTCGAGGCCTTCCGCCAGGACGGCCTCGAGTTGTACGTCGAGCGCGAAGTACAGCGGTAGGGCGGGCGTGTTGGGCGCCTCATCCCGTGCCGCGGCGGTGGCAAACTCGGCGAGATCGAAGTAGACGCCCCGGTTCTCGCTGGCGCCACGTCCGACGAACGCGTCCGAGGCGACGGCGAAGGCGAGACCCGGCGGCAGGGCCAGCGCCTTCTGCGAGCCGGTCAGCACGAAGTCGAGTCCCCAGGCGTCGAACCGGAGCTCGGCCCCGCGGATCCCCGAGACGCTGTCGACGCAGCACACCGCGCCGGCGGCGTGTGCCGCATCGGCGATGGCGCGGACATCCGTCAGTACGCCCGTCGATGTCTCGGAGTGGACCACCGTGACGGTCGTGTGCCCGCCATCCCGTATCCGCGTCGTCACGATGGCCGGATCGTGAACGCTGCCCCACGGTACGTCGTACCGGTCGACGCGACGACCGCACGCGGCGGCGATTCTCGCGAAACGCTCCGAAAACCCCCCGTTCACCAGCGCCAGCACCGGGCCCGCAGGGGCGTTGCGGATCGCGGCCTCCATGAGGCCCGTTGCCGAACTGGAGGCAATGAAGACCGGACGCTGCGTGCCGAACACCGTGCGGAGACCATCCTGCAAGCGCGCGAAGAGCGCGCGGAACGCGGCGCTCCGGTGCCCGATCATCGGGCGCGTCATCGCCGCGAGAACGGCGGGACGTACCTCGGTCGGTCCGGGGAGGAAGAACGTCTCGCGTCCGATCCGAGTGGAGCCGGGGCGAGGCGCGGGGCGCGGCGTCGGGTGCGGCGACGGGTGAGGATCGGTGGCCGTCATTGGACAGCGGTGCCCAGGACGATCGGGGGGAGCTGATCGAAGCGCGCGACGACATAGTCTGCGACCGCGACCACCGCCGGCCGGCGCGCGACCCCGACAAACGCGGCGAACGCATCGACCACCTGCTGGCCGCCGGGCACGGCGGTCTTGAGCTCGGCGTCGGTGTTGCCATCTCCCAGCGCCAACACCGCCCTGGGCAGCCCGAGCGCCGCGACCACGACCGGCTTCCCGCCGCGGCGTGCCAGTGGCGAACCGGCATCGAAGCCGACATAGGTCCCGTCGGGCGCGAACTCCAGGGGGACCGCATGGACGTCGCGCTCGTCCACGCCGACGGCGCTCGCCAGCGGCAGAATCGCCTGCCGGACGCCACCGCTCACGAGCACCACCCGGACCCCCTGGCGGTGCACGGCCTCGAGCGCGCGCCGCGCGCCGGGCATGATGCCGTCGACATACGCCGATGCCAGGGCGTCGATGTCGGCGCGCGCCGGCCGCACGAGGGCGAGGCGCTGTCCATAGACCGCATCCAGGGGGATGGCACCGGACATGGCGCGCTCGGTCATCTCCCCGACCGTCCGGGCGACGCCGGGCCCTCGCCGCTGAGCGAGCCACTCGATCCCTTCGATGCGGCTGAGGGTCGAATCCACATCGAGCACGAGCGACGCGAACTGGGCGAGCCGGGCGGCGGGACCGCGAGCGGGCGTCGTCGAGGCGTGCATCAGAAGATGTTGCCGGGTGCAAGCAGGCCGGTCGGATCGAGCTCACGCTTGACGGCCCGCATGACCGCGATCTGGAGCGAGGACATCTGGAGCGGCAGCCAGCGACGCTTGAGCTTCCCGATCCCGTGCTCGGCGGCGATGGTGCCACCCATGGCGATCACCGTCCGGAGCGTCTCCTCGACGACGCGCTCCATGGTCGCGACCTCACGCGCATCGCGCGCGAGATAATTCTGGTGCGGATGCCCGTTCCCCGCGTGCCCGTAGGTCACCGCCGGCGGTACCCCGAAGCGGGCAGCGATCGCCCGCGCGGCAGCGATGGCCTCCTCGAGACGGCCGAATGGAACGGCCCAATCGGTCGACACTCGCCGGCCGCCGGTGCCCCGCAGGCTCGCGCCTCGCTCATTGAGGGCGGCCGGCACGGCGTGCCGCATCGCCCGGGCGTGGGCGATCGCACTCTCTCCCTCGAACACGGCCACATCGCCGGCGGCCGCGCCATGTCCCTCGGCGAGCGCGAGCCAGGCGTCGAGCGCGGACGGCGTCACACAGGCCTGCTCTGTGTAGACGAGGGTCGAACCGGCGGGCGCTGGCAGGTCGACCTGCTCGCAGCTGCGCGCGATGTCGAGCGCGGCGCCATCGAAGTATTCCAGGCACCGGGGGGCGACGTCGCGTGCCTCCCGGGCCGCGCCGATGAACCGGAGCGCCAGCGCCTCGTCGGCGAACGGCAGGGCAAGCCCGACGACCTCGGTGGGTCTGGGCATGAGGCGCAGCTCGGCCTCGAGGACCACGGCCAACGTGCCCTCGCTCCCGATGAACCAATCGACGGGATCCTGGGCAAGCCCGTAGCCCGCGGCATTCTTCTCGATCGTCGGTCGGTGGAACTCGACGACCCGGCCGTCGGCGAGGGCCACGCGGAGCGCCCCCACATGGGCACGCGTCGGTCCGTAGCGGTACGTCCGCGCGCCCGACGCGTTGCAGGCGATCGCACCACCCACCGTGCTCTCGTGCTCGCTGGTCGGATCCGGGGCCCAGGTCAGTCCGAGCGGCGCGACGGCCTGCTTCACGTCGGCGACGAGCGTCCCGGCTCGCACGCGGGCCGTCCGGGCAATCGGATCGACATCGACGATCCCGTGGTACGCCCGCATCGAGAGCAGGATGCCGCGGTCGGTGATCGACGCCGCGGTCGTGCTGCTCTGCGCGCCGGCGGCGGTCACCGCCGTCCCGGCCGCCTGGGCCTCCCGCAGCACGTCCACCACCTCGGCTTCCGAGGCCGGACGCGCGACCGCCTCCGGCACCATCCGGAGCCCGGAGACGTCCGCCTGATACGCCTCGCGGATGGCGAGGTCGGACGTTACCGCCGCCCGCACTGTGGCACTCGAGATGACGCGGGTGTCACTCGGGCGACAGACAGACCACAGTCGCCGAGCGAACGTCCGGGAGTGCCTCGAGCGTGCCGCGCAATGTGTCCGCGGCCTCACCGTCCACGACACCGTCCACCGTGATCGCTGCCAGCGCTTCGCCCCCCTGGGCGAGTCGGGCCTGGTGATACTCGGCGATATTGACGCCCGCGGCGCCGAGTACCGTGCCGACGTGCCCGATGACGCCCGGAACATCGCGGTTGGCGAGGATCACCAGGGTGCCGCGCGGGTGCACGTCCACGTGGAACGCCCCGATGCGCGTGAGCCGCGGGACTCCCGCCGGGTGCGCGGACCCGGTGATGGTGATCGCGCGCTGGCCGGCGCTGAGCCGGATCGCGATCCGGTGCGACAGGCCGTTGACACCCTCATCCAACTGCTCGGCGGCGGCATCGGTGAAGGCGAGGGCAATGCCGCGGGCCGCGGCGAGCGCGCGCGCGTTGATGAGATTGAGCCGCTCGCCGGCGACGACGGCGCTCAGGGCCCCCTGGGCACTCGCCGCCAACAAGGCATCCCGGGCGCCGGCGAACGCCGCCCCGGCGCTCACGTCGATGCGGTCGAGCGCCCGCGCGCCGTCCGACGCCAGGAGAGCGCGGCCAATCGCGGCGAGCCGCACCGCCAGCGTCACGGCCGGCCGCGCGTCATACCAGGCATTGCCCCCGCCACTCACTCCGGCGGCATTGATGGACCGCGACATCTCGCCGCGCAGGAGTGCGTCCCGTACGGCGCGACACACGTCCACGGCGACACTCCGCTGAGCCTCGACGGTCGACGCGCCGATGTGCGGCGTCAGGAGCACGTTGGGGAGGGTGCGTAGCGGGTGGGTCGACGGCAGCGGCTCGGTCGTGTACACGTCGAGCACTGCGCCGGCCAGGTGTCCCGACTCGAGCGCCGCGGCGAGCGCCGACTCGTCGACGATGCCGCCGCGCGCCAGGTTCACGACCACGGCCCCCTCGGGGAGGCGGCTCAGCGCCGACGACCCGATCATGGCGCGCGTCTCCGTGGTGAGTGGTGTGTGGACGGTGAGCACGCTCGCCACCTCGAGCAACTCGTCGAGCGTCGCCGCCCGGCGCACGCGGAGCGCCTGACAGCGCGCGTCGGCGATGTATGGGTCGAATGCGACGACGTCCATGCCGAAGGCCTGCGCTCGTCCGGCCACCTCGCCACCGATGCGGCCGAGCCCGACGATGCCGAGCGTCTGACCCTTCAGCTCGCGCCCCAGCAGGGCCGCGCGGTCCCATCGGCCCTCACGCATCGACTGATCGGCCCGCGGTATGTTGCGGAGCAGGCCGATGAGGGTCCCGAAGAACAGCTCCGCCACGGCGACGGTGTTACCGGCCGGCGCGTTGATGATCGCGATCCCGAGCTCGGTCGCGAGCTCGACATCGATGTTGTCGACCCCGACGCCGGCCCGACCCACGACCGCCAGCCGCGGGGCGGCGCGCAGCAACTCGGGGGAGATCCGGGTCGCGCTTCTCCCGACGAGGGCGTCGTACGTCCCGATGCGCGCCAGCAGCTCGTCGCGCGGAAGTGTCGGCACCTCGTCGACCGCCAGCTCCGGCTCGGCAGCGAGGAGGGCGACCCCGTCGGCATCGATGTCGTCGGTGATCAGAATGCGATACGGCAGCTCGGTCAGCTCCTCGGACGTGGCGGCAGCAGGCCTCACGGCGAGTATCGCATTGACGACGAGCCATTGTCAACGCCTTGGACGCCACATCCCGGCTCCGACATGGCCACGCGACATGAACCGAGGCGCGTGCCTACATTATCCGGATGCCGTCCTCCTCCACCTCGATCGGCATCATCGGCGCCGGCCGCTTCGGCACCTACTACGGCCGCCAGCTGGAGCGGGTGGGCTGGCACGTACAGCTCGCCGACGTGAAGAGCCCGCCCACCGAATACCGCGATGCCCTGGCACGTGCGTGCGCGTCGAGCACGGTCATCTACGCGGTGCCGATCCGGAGCTTGCAGGATGTGATCCTCGAGACACGTCACCTGCTGGACCCGGCGGCTGTCGTCATGGATGTCTGCTCGGTGAAGATGATCCCCTGCGCGTCCCTCGAGCGGCTCCTACCGGGGCGCGCGACGGTCGGGACGCATCCCCTCTTCGGCGCGCAGTCGGCGCCGGTCAGCTGTGCCGGCCAGCGCATCGCGCTCTGTAGCCCGCCGGCGATGGTGGGGTCCGATGCCGGGGCGACAGCCATGGTCCGTGCGGAGGAGCTGTCCGCCGCGCTCGGCCTGGTGGCCATCCAGTGCACTCCGCGCGAGCATGACACGCAGGTCGCGCGCAGTCAGTTTCTGACGCACTTCATTGGGCGCGGCGCGAGCCGGGCGGGCATCGGCCGGCTGGCGCTGTCGACCAAGACACACGATGACCTGATGGACATCATCGACGTCGTCTGCCACGACTCGACAGAACTGTTCGAGGATATGGCGGCTTTCAACCCGATGGTCGCCGACGTTCGGGCGGCGTTCCTGGGCGCATTGGCCGCCATCGACCGCCAGCTCGCCCGACGCGAGCACGGTCTGGGCGAGCTCGATGCGGCCGACCATCCCTCCACGGGAAACGGTCCGGCGACCGGACCGGCGCGGGGCTAGCCGGGGCGCCGCTCGAGCCAGAACCAGGCGAGGAGGGCCGGGACGCCCAGCGCCAACTGCCGTCCCCGGCGCGCGAGCGCTCCGGCCAGCGCCGCGGGGGTGGACACACCGACAGCCGCCCCCAGGAGCACGAAGCCGGCCTCCTGTGTGCCGAGCCCGGCCGGCACGAAGAACGTCGCGCTCTGCAACGCGACTGTCAGACTCTCCATCACGACCGCTGCGGGGACGCTGACCGGCTGGCGGATCAGCTGAAAGGCGACCCACGTCTCCGCCGCTCCGGCCACGAACCCCGTCAACTGCCACGCCACGCATCGCGACAGCGCGCCCCGGTCGCGGTACAGCCGCCTGATCGCCGCATCGAGCCGAGCCGGATCGGCGACACGGCGCACGACGTCGCGACCGGCGAGGCCCGCCAATATGTGCTCGACGATCGTGAAGAGGCCGACACGCCGTTGCAGAACCACGAACGCCGCGAGGCCGACGGCCGTGAGCAGGAGGCCACCAGCGGCCCAGCGGGGCGCCGGGTTTCGATCGCCGTGTGCGAGCAGCACGAGCAGCACGAGGCCGGCGACGGCGAAGATGAGTTGCGCGACCAGCCAGAGCGTGACTTCCACGACGACACTGGCGGTCGCGGCCACGCCGGGCACGCCGCGCCGGAGGAGGAGCCGGATCCCAGCGATCTCGCCCCCGACCCGGACGGGGAGCAACCCTCCGACGGATTCGCGGATGACCGCCGCCCCCGTGAGATAGCTGCGGCCAGGGCCCCCGGGCGGAAGCAGGGCCCGCCAGCCGCTCGCGTCCAACGCGAGTGGCACCAGGTGCAGTGGAACGAGCACGATCAGCGCGTACCCGGCCGTGCGGAGGAGCTCGAGGATCTGTGGAAGCCCCGCCCGGACGAGCAGGACGATCGCCACGGCCAGCCCGCACCCGGCGAACGCCCAAAGGGCAAGCCGATACCGGTGAGTCTGCGCGGCGCCAGCGTGCGGGGCGACGGCCGTCAGGTCCGGCACGCGGTGTCCGGCGTCGGGCCACCCGGACGTGCCCTCGGGATCGCCCGTCACGCGTGGCCCCCCACTCTCCCCGTGCACTGGCACACGCCGGCTCGCCAATCGCGCGCGACGGGGCGTGTGCTTCGGGCTGCGGGCTGCGGCATCGAGCGAAGCTAGTCGCCACGTAGGCGGCACACCACGGCGCATTTCGGGGTAGCGCGCACGATCCGGGCGGCATACCGACGACGTACCGACCGCACGCCGACGGCCATGGGCCGGGCTACATTACTCGCCCGTGAGCGCGACGGGGCGGAGGGAGGTCGGCCTGCGTGTGATCGTCACGGCCGACGATTTCGGACTGGCGCTGCCGGTCAACGAGGCCATCGAGATCGCGTACCGCGATGGCGTGCTCACGAGTGCCAGTCTCATGGTGGCAGAGGGGGCCGCCGGGGACGCCGTCGACCGTGCCCGCCGGCTGCCGGGACTCGCGGTCGGGCTGCACGTGACGGTCGTGGACGGGCGAACCATCCTGCCGCGCGCGCAGCTCTCCAGGTTGGTCGATCGGTCGGGGCGACTATCGGACCGTCTGGTCCTCGCGGGTGTCCGGTACTTCTTCTCACCGATGGCGCGGCGTCAGCTTCGCGCCGAGGTGCGGGCGCAGTTCGAGGCCTTCCGGGCGACCGGGTTGCCGCTCGACCATGTCGACGCGCACCGGCACATGCACCTGCATCCGACGGTCCTCGGCGCGATCCTCGCGGTCGCGCGCGAGTTCAACGTGCGGGCGGTGCGAGTGCCCTACGAGCCGCTGCGGGCGGCCGGCGTGGCGAGCGGTGGGCCGCTGACGCGACTGTGGGCGCGCCTCGCAGCCGCATCCCGCGCCGCGGGCCTGGTGCCCTGGCTCGCGCTCGTCCGATGGCGGCTGCATCGGGCGGGCATCCGGTACAATACCGATGTGCGGGGATTGGCGGCGACCGGCAGGATGACCGAGCAGACGGTGCTCCGGCTGGTGGCGACGCTCGGCAGGGGGACGACCGAGTTCTTCTTCCATCCGGCGACCGCAACGCCGTTCGCGGGTACGCTCCCACAGCCGATCGCGAACCATGTCGCCGAGCTTGACGCCCTCGTCAGCGCGCGCGTGCGCGGCGCACTCGAATCCTCGGGCGCCCGCCGCGTGGCGTTCCGCGACCTGGACTGAGGGCGCCGAGTCGCCGATCGACCGCTCGACACTCGGCGCCTCTGCGCGCTCTCGCTACCACCGGCGGACGGCTGCCGAGGGGGACTCTCAGTGGATACCGAGGTGCGTCTTGGTCCAGATGATGACGGCCGCACAGCGTGAACCTGGTCCGACCACGACCTCCGAGGGTGCTTCGCCGCTCTGGTAGACCTCGACGGCCGCGATCTCGTTGGGCCTCACGTACGCGTCGATGTCTCCCGCGCTCATCTCGCGGAACTGGTGGCCGTCGACCATGTAGACCAGGCAGGTGCTCCGGAGGCTCGGGGCGGTATACAGGCGGCCGTTCCGAGTCGACCGCGTGACGAGGCCCGGCATCCCGACGAGCAGGTCTCGCATCTCGGAGGGGTTCCGGCGGGCGATGTCCTCCGCGGTGAGATACCGGCCAAGCCCCCCGGCCTGCCGGCGGTCGAACCCGACCCGCTGATACCCCGCCTTCAGCTCCGCCGTCACCAGGACCTTCTGGAGCACGGCCGTCTTCGGACCGATCACGACCGCGACCTGGCGGGGCTCGCGCGCCGACAGCTCGACGGGGACGGACACCGGCTGGTAGCCGACCGCGCGGACGAAGAGCGTCCGACTTCCCGTCGGCTCACCCCGGAGGACAAACCGTCCGCTGTCCGCCGTCACCGCCGAGTCGCCGCTGCCCAGCACGCGCACCACGGCGCCTACGAGTGCACCGCCTTCCTCCCGCACCACCCGCCCCGTGAGCGTCGCTCGGGCGGGCGATGTCCCGGCTGTCGACGTGCCGGCTGCGGACCCCTGTGACGTGCCCGCACCGGCGCCCGGCAGATGGAGCGCCACGAAGGCCACGTACCGGTTGTTCATGGCGAACGGCCGATCCAGCACCTCGGACCGAGTCGTTCGCGCCACGTGCAAGGTGCCGGTGACGTTTCCGGGTAACCAGCAGAAGCGGAACACGCCGGCGGGACCGGCCAGCGTGTCGCGTGCGCGATCGATGTGCTTCAGCCCTTGCACGCGGTCCGCCTGGATCTCGGTCCAACTCAGGGCGACGCGGCCGCCGCCCACCGGCTCCTCGGTTTCGGCGTCGAGGACGCGGCCGACCAGGAGCGATGGACCGGTGCCGCTGTCGGCGGGGCCTGGCGGGGTCCGGCAGAAGAGGGCGCGGAGGGTCGCGGGCGAGGGGACACCCAGCGCGACGCGGATGGTGTCGCCGGCCGCGACGCGAATCGGAGGGGTGGAGAGGCCGGTGCCGACCGAGTCGAGGACCGGGTGAAACACGGCGAGCCGAACCACCCCGGGTGCCAGGCTGTCGAGCCGGAACCGCCCGCTCGAGTCGGTGGTGGTGAGGCGCGTCGTGCCGTCGACCGCGATCTGCGCCCCGACCAGCGGCCCGGCGTGGAGACTGTCGAACACCACCCCGGCGACGGTGCCGCCCGACGGTCCGCTACCGGTCGCGCCGGCGCTCGCGACCTGCGCCGCCGCCCGCGATCCCGGACCCGATGCCAGGAGTGCGACGACGAGGGCGCGCGCGGCGGCGCGCGCGTGCCGGCGTGGCCAGCGGTCCGGCGCAGACAGGGCACGGGTCGCGCGCCGGCTTCCGGCCCGTAGGTTCACCGCCCAGCGATCCGACTTCCGGCCGCCCAACGCCATGGCACCACCCCCGGAGGCTTGCGAAAACATATGGTCACGTGACCGCGTCCAACTTACAAACCCCGCGGGGATGCGCCAGGCTCTACTGTGCCGAGCGCGGCCGAGCGGGGTCGAACGCGGGCCCCCGGTCGGGGCGCTCACTCTCCCTCCCCCCCGTCTCCCCTTCCCTGCCCCTTTTCCCGTCCCCTCCCCCCTTCTCCCCCTTCCCTCCCCTGCCCGACCGATGCTGACCCTCGACGAGTCCCGCGTGCAGGACCTGCTGCGTCTCGACGCCCTGATCCCGGCGATGCGGCAGGCGCTGATCGATTTCTCGGCCGGGCGGGTCCGGCAGCCAGTGCGTTCCATCCTCCCCGTCCCCGAGGCGGGCGCGCTGTTCGGCGTCATGCCGGCGGTATACGGGGATGTGCTCGGCGCGAAGCTGGTCACCGTCTATCCGGACAACGCGCGGCACGGCCTGCCGAGCCACCTCGCCACGATCCAGCTCTTCCGCGCGGCCACTGGCGAGCCGCTCGCGACGATGGACGGCCGGCTGATCACGGAGCTGCGGACGGCGGCCGTGTCCGCCGTCGCGGCAGACCTCCTCGCCGCCCCGGCGGCTCGCGTGCTCGCCGTGCTCGGCAGCGGGGTCCAGGCCCGGGCGCACATCCGGGCACTCCGGCTCGTCCGCCCCTTCGACGAGGTCCGGATCTGGAGTCGCACCCCTCGCCGTGCGGCCGACCTCGCGGCAGAGATCGGCGGACAGGTCACTTCGGCCGCGGACGCGGTACGCGGTGCCGACGTCGTGGTGACCGTGACGGGCGCGCCGGAGCCGGTGCTCCGCGGGGCCTGGCTCGGCGACGGCACGGTGGTGCTGGCCGTCGGCGCCGTTGGCCCGACGCGGCGGGAACTGGATGACGACGCGATGCGCGGGGCCGTGATCGTCGACTCGCGGGCGGCCGCCGCGCAGGAGGCGGGGGACATCCTGATTCCGGGCGTGGCGGTGTACGCCGAGCTGGGTGAGCTCCTCGCCGGCACGCATCCTCTCCCGCAGACCCCCCCGATCGTCTTCAAGTCCCTCGGGCTCGCGGTCGAGGATCTCGCGGCGGCACGTCTGGTGTACGAGGCCGCGCGGGGAAGCATCAGCGAGCGTCGCATCGACGACAGGTTTCCGGGGACCGGTTGACAGTGGGTCGCACGCGGGCCATGCTCCGCGACTTGCACGCGAGCAACACCCTCGTAGGAGGCAGGCCAATGCGTGTCCCAAAGCTCTCGTACCTGATCGCCGGCAGCGCGCTCCTGGTGGTCGGCTGCGGTCGTGGCGGGCAGGTGCCCGCTAGCGGCGATTCGACGGCCGCGACGCCGGCGGCCGCCCCGGCGGCCCCGACCGTTGTGACCATCCATGCGACAGAGTACGCGTTCACCGGGCCGCAGCAGGTCCCAGCCGGCTGGACGACGTTTCAGCTGATCAACGACGGGGCGATGCTGCACCATCTGGCCATCGTACGACTGGATAGCGGAAAGACGGTGACCGATCTCCGGCAGGCACTCCAGCACCCGGGACCCCCGCCGCGTTGGATGGTGCCCGTCGGCGGACCGAATGCACCCGAGCCGCACAGCCAGTCGAACGCGACGGTCGACCTCGTGCCCGGTCAGTACGCGTTCCTGTGCTTCGTCGACGTCCCGGGCGGCGTCCCGCACTTCGCGAAGGGGATGTCGATGCCGTTTACCGTGACCGCGGCGGCGGCCTCCAGCGCGGCTGCGCCGACGCCCGATGTCGTGGTCACGCTCTCCGACTACCGGTTCGACGTCCGCGGCCCGGTCACCGCCGGGCGGCGGACATTCCTCGTCCAGACCGCGAGGGGGCAGCAGCCTCACGAGCTGGAGCTCGTTCGACTCGAGCCGGGCAAGACGCCAGCCGATGTGGTCGCATGGGTCCTGAAGCCTCAGGGGCCTCCACCGGGGCACCCGTTGGGCGGAGCCGCACCCGCGGCCGCCGGCGGCGGCGTATACTTCACGGCGGACCTCACCTCCGGGAAGTACGCGCTCATGTGCTTCGTGCCCGACGCGAAGGACGGCAAGCCACATATTCAGCACGGAATGGTACAGACGCTCGACGTCACCTGAGCGCCCTCGCATCGCGCCTCATGCCGACCGTAGCTCGCCCGAGACCTCATCGCGACCCTCGCCCCCGAGTCCTGACGCGCGCAGTGCCCGCCGCGCTCGCCCTGGGGCTCGTCGTTCTATCCGCGGGCGGCGCTGGTGCGCAGAGTGCCGCGCCTGGGGCGCCGCCTGCCGCGATCAACGCCACCGAGTACGCGACACGCCGCGATTCGCTGCTCGCGCACATCGACAGCGGCGTGGTGGTGATCCCCGGTGCCCGTGAGCCGGTCCAGCACTATCCGCGCTTCCGACAGACGCCTTCGTTCCGCTACCTCACCGGGTTCCTGGAGCCCGATGCGACACTGGTCCTCGTCAAGCGGGAGGGGCGCACGACGGGGACGATGTTCATCCAGCCTCCGGCTCCCCGGACCGAGTTCTACACTGGCACACGCGTGCGGTACGATGAGCTGGCGCGCGAGCTGGGATATGGCGCGCGGTCGGACGAGGATCTGAATCCCGTCCTCGACTCGCTGACGGCGACGCATCTGCCGTACTATTTCGTGAGCGATGCCGAATCGGAGGAGTTCGTGCGGGGTGATTCGCTGAGCTTCGGCCGAGCCCTGGCGCGGCGCCTGGCAACATCACACATCGGGCTCGACGTGCGTGATGCGACCCCGATCGTCGAGGCACTCCGGGCCCGGAAAGGTGCCGCCGAGATCGCGCTCATCAAACGGGCAGCCGAGGTCTCGGATCTGGGGCATCGGGCCGCGATGCAGGCAGTCGCGCCGAGCATGAACGAGTACAAGATCCAGGCGCTCATGGAATACACCTTCCGGCGAAACGGCGCGGATCGGCCGGCCTACGCGTCGATCGTCGGCTCCGGTCCCAATTCCACGACCCTGCACTACGACGCGGACGACCGCGTGATGCGCGCCGGTGAGGTGGTGGTGATGGATGTGGCGGCGGAGTATCAGGGCTACGCGGCGGACGTGACGCGGACGCTGCCCGTCAGCGGCACGTTCACTCCCGACCAGCGCGCCGTCTACCAGATCGTACGGGACGCGCAGGCGGCCGCCGAGCGACAGGTGAAGCCGGGGGTACCTGCCCGCCAGGAAGTCGACAGTGTCTTCGCCGTGCTGGGTGCCGGCCTGACGCGGCTCGGGCTGATCGACTCGGCCGGTGCCGTGTTCGACGCGCCGGCCGGGTTCTGCGGACGCCCCGACAACGTCTGCCGGCAGGTCACGCTCTTCTGCCCGCATGGCCCCGGGCACGGGCTCGGGTTGGACGTGCACGATCCTGCGCAGTGGTACACGGGTGCGCACCAGTTCGGCGTCGGCGATGTGTTCACGATCGAGCCGGGCCTCTACATCCGGCCGGGGATGATCGACGTGCTGCCCGACACCCCGCGGAACCGCGCGTTCATCGCCCGCATCCGACCGCTGCTCCAGCGCTACGCCAACATCGGCGTTCGGATCGAGGACGACTACGTGGTCACGCCCACGGGGCTCGAGCGGCTGACCGCAGCGCCTCGCGAGATCGACCAGGTGGAGGCGCTCATGCATCATCACGTCGCGATGGTCGGCACGCCGGCCCGTCGATCGCCGTCGCGGGCAGGCCAGCGGTAGCCTAGGCGGGCATCGACGGGCGGCCGGTCGGGCCCAGGTCCGGCCTGGCGAGGAATTGCGGCGGCTTCCGGATCCTGGAGGCCTGCTCGTACGCATAGGCGAGCTTCAGAAGCGTGCCTTCCTGGTACGCGCGCGCCATGAACAGCATCCCCATCGGTAACCCGAAGCTGAAGCCGACCGGCACCGTGATGCTGGGATAGCCGGCGACCGCCGCAGTGCTGGAGCTGCTCGCGCCGCCGCCGACGGAGCCGTCGCCGTTGACGAGATCGATCGGCGTGGGTGGCGTCCCGGTGGGGACGACGATCGCGTCCAATCGGTGTGTGACGATGGTGTGATCGATGCCCATGGCGCGCGACATCCGCACGCACTTCGCGCGGGCCGCGAGATACGCGGGCGTGGTCAGCGGCCCCTTGGCCTGCGCCTGGACCATCAGCTCCTGCCCGAAGTACCGCAGCTCCGTGTCCCTGTGCGCGTCGTTGAAGGCGATGACGTCGGCGAGCGTGTGCACGCGAGCGCCCGGGCCCAGATCCGCGAGGTAGCGGTCGAGGTCGGCCTTGAACTCGTACAGGAGGACCTCCTGCTCGGCGTCGCCGAACTGTCCAGCGGTGGTCAGGTTCGCCGGGTCGACGATCGTCGCTCCCTGCTGCCGCATGAGGTCCAGGGCGTCGTTCACCGCACGGTCGAGCGCACGGTCGTAACCGAAGAAGTGCGCGCGTGCGACGCCAATGCGCGCCCCGCGGAGGCCGTTCGGGTCCAGGAACCTGGTGTAGTCCGGCGCGCTCCGCTTCCGACTACCGGCCGTGGCCGGGTCGCGAGCGTCCTCGCCGGTCATGGCCGAGAGAAGAATGGCCGCGTCACGAACCGTTCGGCAGATCGGGCCGGCAGTGTCCTGACTATGAGAGATGGGCACGATGCCCGACCGACTCAGGAGCCCCACGGTCGGCTTGAGACCCACCAGCGCCGAGCAGGACGAGGGTGAGACTATCGACCCATCGGTCTCGGTCCCGACCGCCACGGCGCAGAAGCTCGCGGCGGCGGCAACCGCCGACCCGGAGCTCGACCCCGAGGGGGTCCGGTCGGTCGAGTACGGATTGCGCGTCTGTCCGCCGCGCCCGCTCCAGCCGCTGCACGACTGTGTGGAGCGGAAGTTCGCCCACTCGCTGAGATTGGCCTTGGCCAGAATCACCGCGCCGGCCGCCCGAAGCCGGTCGACGATAAAGGCATCGCGCGGCGCGGTCGCTCCCACGAGCGCGAGGGATCCGGCCGTCGTCTGCATCCGATCCTTCGTCGCGATATTGTCCTTGATGACCACCGGGATGCCATGCATCGGGCTCCGTGGCCCTTTGGCCTTCCGCTCCGCGTCCAGGGCGTCGGCGATGGCGAGGGCATCCGGATTGATCTCGATGATGGCGTTGACCGCCGGACCGCGCTGGTCCATGGCATCGATCCGCGCCAGATACTGCTCCGCGATCGAGCGCGCGGTGAGCTTGCCCGACCGCATGGCTTCCTGGAGCTGGTCGATCGTCGCCTCGGCGAGGGCGAAATCATCCGGCGTGCCGACCGCGGGTCGGCGGCCGTCGCGGGGGGATCCTGCGACGCCTCGCGCCCATGCAGGGACAGCGTGGCCCGCCACCGCGAGCGCACCTCCGACGACCCCGCCGACGAACGCCCTCCGGTCGACCCCGCTCCGCGCTTCCTGATCGCTCGACGCCATCTGTGCTCCTCCTTGCCAGTGCCAACCGTGATGCGCAGTCGCCGGATCGGCGCGCGCTGCGCCTCCGCTACGCGTTCCGCATATTCCACGTCCCCGCACCAGCGCCGTACCGCCTACGGCCACAGCCGCCGGCCCAGGAGATCACCCCATGGCTCGCCTCGCCCGCGCCCACCTCACGACTGCCGAGAGCCTGCGGCAGCTCCCTGCTCTGCCGGAGGAACAATACGCGATCGTCTTCGAGCACGGCACGTTGGAGGTGGGAATGTACGCCCCGCGAGGCTCGGACCCCCAGACGCCGCACACCCGGGACGAGGTGTATGTGGTCGTCCGGGGACGGGGGACCTTCGTCCACGGCGAGAGCCGGCGTACGTTCGGCCCCGGAGACCTGTTGTTCGTGCCGGCCGGGGCGACCCACCGGTTCGAGGAGTTCAGCGACGATCTCGCGGTCTGGGTGCTCTTCTACGGGCCGGAAGGTGGCGAGCGGCCGACCGCCGGGTAGTGCCGCCGCCCCAACCGGTCAGCAGGTGCGCTCGACGAAGAGCGAGAAGATGTTGTAGGCGATGAGGGCCGAGAACAGCAGGTCGAAGAACACCCCGCCAAAAGCGAGATAGCGTAGCGCGTCCCCGCGGTGGGCTTCGGCCGCCGCGCGGGTGAAGCCGGGGGAGTCCGGTTCATGCCGTCGGGTCTCGCGAATGGCGGCCACGAGCGCGACGAGTCCCATGACGAGCATGACCACGCCGATCGCTTCGGCGACCGGCAGCGCCCACGACGGCACCGGCTGAACCAGCGGGTCGAGTTGGGGGAAGCACGCGTGCGCCACCACCATGTATCCCACCAACTCCTGCACACTCCACGCAGCAGCCCCGCCGAGGAAGGCGAACCACAGTAGCCCCAGCCGTCGCTCACCCGGGGCGGGCGCCGGCGTGGACGTGACGGGCGCCGTGGTGCTCATGACTCGCCTCCGGCCGACACCGTCAGCCCCACCGCGGCGTCAGGTAAAAGGTCGTGAAGACAAACAGCCAGACGACGTCGACGAAGTGCCAATACATGCCGGCGTTGGTGACGGCGAGGTGCCGCTCGCGCGTGAACGTCCCACGCCACGCCCAGATCTGCACGATGAGGTTGAGGAGCAACCCGACGATCACGTGGGCGCCATGGAAGCCCGTGATCGTGTAGTAGAGGGAGCCGAACGCATCCGTCTTCGCCGTGAACGGCTGATTGTTCCAATCGAGGCCCTCGAGGATGAGGAAGACCACGCCCATGATGAACGTGACCAGGAGCCCGAGGCGCAGGCGACCCTGGTCTCCGCGCTCGATGCCTTTCTCGCCCCACCAGTACACGACACTGCTCGCCACCAGGAGGCACGTCTGGGGGATGGCGAGCGTGAGGCTGAGCGGCCCGGTCGACGGCCACGGCCCGCGTGCCTGCGACGCGAGGTAGTAGTAGGAGAACAGCAGGTAGGCGAACAGGCACGCCTCGGTGGCGATCGTCCAGATGAGCGCCCACCACCCGGGACTCCGGGGGACGCCGTTGCCGATCGGCAGTGCGGTCGGCATCGCGGTCGGCAGTGCGGTCGGCATCGCGCGGGCCGTCATGCGACCCCCGGCGCCGGGAGGTGCACCGGCCGCTCGTCCGCCTCGTCACCCGTCGGCCAGAGCCAGGCGCCCAGCGAGATCGCAACCCACACGATCCCGGCGCAGGCGAGCCACCAGACGCTGAACACGAACCCGTAGAACGCTGCCGTGAGCCCGAGGGCGAGCAGGAGCGGCCAGAGCGAATCCTCGGGCATGAGCTGCTGGGCCATCGTGTGCCCCTCCAGCGGCGACGTCGCCAGCGTCTCGCGTCCCCGGTCCAGGACCGGTCCCCGGAACACACTGCTGCGTTCGGGCCCCACCTCCCCCTCGGCGGTGGCGCCCGGGTGTCCCTCCCAGAGCGGATTCCGGCTCCGCACGGTCGGAAGGACCGCGAAGTTGAATGGCGGGGGCGGAGACGTGCTCGCCCACTCGAGCGTCCCCGCGTCCCACGGATTGGACCCGGCGGGCTCGCCGGCGCGCAGGCTCCAGAAGAAGTTGATGACGAACAGCAGCACGCCGAGCGCGAAGATGTAGGCGCCGATCGTCTCGAGGAGATTCACCGCCCCGAGCCCGACCCCGGCCGGGTACGTGTAGATCCGTCGCGGCATCCCGAGCAGCCCGGCGATGTGCATCGGGAAGAAGGCGAGATTCATCCCGATGAACATCGTCCAGAAGTTGGCCTGACCCAGCCGCTCATCGAGCAGCCGCCCGGTCATCTTGGGGAGCCAGTAGTAGAAGCCCGCCATGACGGCGAAGACGTTGATGCCGACCAGGACGTAGTGGAGATGGGCGACGACGAAGTACGTATCGGTCACCTGCCAGTCGAACGGAACCGCGGCGGTGACGACGCCCGAGACCCCGCCGACCACGAACAGCACGATGAAGCCGAGGGCGAACATCATCGGTGTCTTCAGCACCGGCCGGCCGGTCCAGACGGTGGCGATCCAGGCGACCACCGCGACCGCGCTCGGCAGGGTGATGAGGAAGCTCGCGCCGCTGAAGTAGGAGGCCGCAATCGGCGGAATGCCGGTCGCGAACATGTGGTGGACCCAGACACCGAAGCCGATGATCCCGGTCGCGACCGTCGAGAGCGCGACCATCGGGTATCCGACGATCGGTCGCCGTGAGAAGGTGGGGATGATTTCCGAGATCATGCCCATCGCGGGCAGCACGATGATGTAGACCCAGGGATGGCCGAAGATCCAGAACAGGTGCTGCCAGAGCAGCGGGTTGCCCTGGTGTGCCACGTCGTAGAAGTGCATCCCGAACCGGCGCTCGAAGTACAGGAAGACGCAGGCGGCCGTGAGTGCCGGCAACGCGAACACGATCGAGAAGGACGCCGTCATCGTCCCGTAGAGGAAGAGCGGCAGCCGGTTCAGCGACATCCCGGGACAGCGCATCTTCATGATCGTGCCGATGAAGTTGATCGCGCCGACGGTGGTGGAGATCGTGATGAAGATCAGTCCCAGCGCATAGAAGTCCATGTTCAGGCCGGGGTCGTACAGCTGGAGGGAGTACGGCGCGTACCCGAACCATCCGTCATTGGGCGCTTGCCCGAGGAAGGGACTCGTGTAGAGGAAGATGCCCGAGAGGAGAAACGTCCAGTAGCTCAGCGCGTTGACACGGGGGTAGGCCATGTCACGCGCGCCGATCATCAGCGGCCAGAGGTAATTACTGAAGCCCGACAGGATCGGTGAGGCGTACCAGATGATCATCGTCAGGCCGTGCATCGAGAAGTACTGGTTGTACGCCTCGGGGCCGAGCACCCGCATGCCGGGCGCGGCGAGCTGGACCCGCATCACCGCCGCCTCGAGGCCGCCCACCAGAAGGAACACGAACGCCGTGACGAGATAGCGCTTGCCGATCTTCTTGTGGTCGACGGTCGCCAGGGCGCCGTAGAGCGTGTGCGGCGTCTCCCAGAGACGGTGTAGCTCCTCGATCGGAGCTTCGGCAGCGGGGACGGTGACAGGCGCGGTGACGGCCACGGGTGATCTCCCGATCGTTACTTGAGGGTCTCGAGATAGGCCGCGAGGGGTTGAAGGGCCCGGGGCGCGACGGCCATGCGCGGCATGTCATTCCCGGGCTTCATCCCCTGCGGGTCGACGATCCACCCCATGACATTGGCCTGCGTGTTCTCGATGCCGGTGGCGGCCAACGTGCGACGGGAGCCGAAGTGCGTGAGGTCCGGACCGACCGTGCCCGCCGCCTCGGTGCCCCGGATCGTGTGACAGCTCGCGCACCCGGCAGTCATGAACGTCTGGCGCCCGGTGGCCAGGGTCGAATCTCCGGGCGCCCGGCCGACCTGTCGCTGCGTCGCCACCCACGCCCGGTACGCGTCCGGCGACTCGGCGACGACCGTCAGCCGCATCTGGGCATGTTGCGCTCCGCAGTACTCACCGCACGGACCCGAGAAGACGCCCGGCTGGCGTGCCTCGATCCACATGGTATTGTCCTGCCCGGGAATGATGTCGGTCTTGCCCGCGAGCTGCGGCACCCAGAAGCTGTGGATCACATCGGCTGTCTGGAGCGTGATGCGAATCGGCTGGCCGACGGGCAGGTGCATCTCGTTCGCGGTCGTGAACCCCTGCCCGCTCGAGTCGTCGTACGCGATCTCCCACCACCACTGATGACCCGTGACAGTGGCGCGACCGGCCGATGGATGGCTCGGCGGCACGGCGGCGGCATTGATCGTCACGACCGTGAACACGAAGGCGGCAGTGAGAATCCCGGTCGGCACCAGCAGCGCCCACAGGACGAGCCACCGCTGCTCCCGGGCATCGCTGGGCACGGCCGAATCGATGATCGTGCCGGGCGCACCCTGCGTGCGCTCCCGCCGTCGCCAGAGCGCGGCGATCGGCACGAGGACGAGGACGACGAGCACGACCAGGCACGAGACGGCGATGAGAAACCACCCGAGCTGCGCCTCGCCCGCACCCGGCGCGGCGGCGCCCGTGAACACCGACGCGGCATGGTCGCACCCGGCCGTCGCGACCAGGAGCCCGAGGAGCCCGAGGAGCCCGAGGAGCGCGGGCGTGCCCATGCCGGCGCCGAGCCGCCGCATCACCCGGCACTCGGTGTCAGAGGCGGGTGGGCCTGGGGCGGCGGCGGATCGGGTTCCTGCGGGGTGCCGAGCGTGCGGATGTAGGTGATGAGCTTCCAGATCTGATCGGCGGAGATCTTCGTGCCCCATGTCGGCATCCCGGCCGGTCGGCCCTCGAAGATGGTGTCGTAGAGGTCGGCGTCCGTGTTCCCGTAGACCCACGCACTATCGCGCAGGCTCGGCCCCATACCGCCGCCGGCGCGCCCGCCATGGCATCCGGAGCAGTTGTACTGGACGAAGAGCTGCCGCCCTTCGGCGGCCGCGCCGACATTGCCCGTGTAGGGGTTGTGCACATCGCCGATCACGGCGGCGGCGTGGATCCCCGGTTCGACTCCGGGCCGTTGCGCGAGTGTGGCAGCGCTGATCTGGGTCCGGGTCGACGGACCCTGCTCGTTGGCCCGAAGGTCCGGCTGCCCGACTCGCTGACACGCGCCCACGGCGAGGCCCGCTCCCGCCCCAGCGATGCCCCACGCCAGCGCGCGCACGACCGATGTCGCCCCTGCCCGACGCGCCCTCGCGTCCAGGGGCGCGGGGGCGCCGGCGGTCGGCTGCTGCGTCACCTGCCGTTCCAGGCGCATGTGCGGTCCTCTTGGTTGGCGGTGCACGGCCGTCGGCCCTCCGCCGCCGTCGGAGGCGTCCGCCCTGGCGACTCCCGCACGAGAGGGACGCCGTAGCGGCGCAGGATCCGTTCGATCGCATCGTGGCGCCGGACCAGGGCACGATCCAGGCGAGCGCGCAGCGCGGCATCCCCGTGCCTGACCCCCACCGCGATGTCGTACGTGAACGGGATCCCACGGCCGGCGAACGGGGTCTCGACCGGGGTGATCGTCAGGGGGACGGGCGAATGCTGGGCGAAGTAGCCCGCGAGCGGCCCCCACGCGACCGCGATGTCCACCGCGCCGCGGCCGACCGCGTCGATCAGCTTGGAGGGCGGGCTCGCCTCCGCGTAGTTCCCGTAGATGCTGTAGCCGACGACGTTGTGTACAAGGTCGCGCTGGGCGAGCGCCACGGCAGGCGGCAGGCTGTTGTAGTCGGCGCCGATCACGTGCACCCCGATGCGCAGTCCACGAAGGCGCGGGTCGTCGAAGGAGGCGATGCGGGGCCCGGCGGCCCGTGCCGTCCGGCTACGCCGCGGCGCGACGAAGACGTATGTCGAGCGATAGTAGGGGCGGGTCGTGCTCACCTGCTCGTCGCCGGCGATGATGCCGAGGACGACATCGCACCGATGCGCACCGAGCGTATTCCGGATGAATCCGCGCCGCTGCGCCCACCACGTGTAGACCGGCCGCTCGTGCAGCTCGGCAGCGAGGATCGCGCCGATCCGATTCTCGAAGCCCTCGCCGGCCCGGTCCGAGAAGGGCATGTTGTTCGGATCGGCGCAGATGCGCAGCACGCCGGGCGGTGCGGCCGCAGGAGCGCCGCGCGAGCCGCCTCCCATCGCGTCGCCGAGCCCGTCGCCGTGGGCGCCGCCCTGTGCCCCAGCCGGTGATGCGAGGAGCACGATGGCCAGGGCCAGCGTCGTCGCGAGCGCCGCGCCGCGGAGCACGTCGACTGGTCGGGTCCCGCGCGTCGTGCTGCCGATCACTGGGGCGTCAGAGCGAGAAGACGTAGACCACACCGCCCGGGGCGGTGTACTGCGGCAGATCGGGCATGGCGCCGGTCGCCCCGAGCGCGGCCGTGGGGTCGTTGGCCGAGAGACCGAGCGCGATCGCGCCCAACCAGCCGCCGATCCCGGAGTACACGGCCACGTACTGTTTCCCGTCCGGCCCCATGTACGTGATGGGATTCCCGACGATCCCGGACCCACACTTGAACTGCCAGAGCACCTTCCCACTCTTCGCGTCGACCGCCTTGAACCATCCGTCCATCGTGCCGTAGAACAGGATGTCGCTGGCGGTGACGACCGGGCCGCTCCAGACGGGGAAGCGCTCGGGGATGTCCCACACCTTCTTGCCGGTCGCCGGATCCCAGGCGATGAAGTCCCCGCGGTGGTTCCAACTGTTCGGCTCGGCGTACATGCGCACATCGGCGCCGAGGTACGGCGTCCCCGCGATGTAGTTCGCCTTCAGCCCCGCGTAGTCCATGCACAGCTTGGTCGAGGGCGTGTAGAAGAGATGCGTCCGGGGCGAGAAGCCGGCAGGCTGCTGGTCGCGCGCACCGGTGGAGGAGGGGCAGATGTCCGTCGTGTTGACCCCCTGGTGCGTCTCCTTGGCCGGCACGCGCTGCGGGCGGCCGGTCTTGAGGTCGACCCCGGTCGCCCAGTTCACATCCTGGAACGGCTGCGCGACGAGCACCTCGCCGGTTTGCCGATCGATCGTGTAGGCAAAGCCGTTGCGATCGAAGTGCACCACGACTTTGCGCGGCTGGCCGTTGATCGTGATGTCGACCGGGATCGCTTCATTGACGGCGTCGTAGTCCCACGAGTCGTGAGGCGTCACTTGGTACGCCCAGCGTGCGTTGCCGGACTGCGGATCGCGGGCGAAGATCGTCGCGCCCCAGAGGTTGTCGCCGGGTCGCATGTCCGGGTTCCAGACGCCCGGGTTGGCGCTGCCGTAGAAGAGCTGCTTGAGCTCGGGATCGTACGTGATCCACCCCCACACCGTGCCGCCTCCGAGCTTCCACTGATCGGCGGGCCAGGTGGAGACTCCCAGGTCCTTCCCCTTGTACTGACTGTAGAACGGCTTGAAGTCCGCGCCGATCCGAACCATCGAGTCGGGGCCCGTATTGTAGGCGCGCCACCGGACCTTCCCGGTCTTGAGATCGAGCCCGGCGATCCACCCATGCACCCCGAGCTCGGCGCCGCTGTTGCCCACGAGTACCACGTTCCCGACGATCAGCGGCGCGCCCGTCATGGTCGAGCCGTTCTGGATCGAGTCGAGCTGCGTGTCCCAGAGCGTCTTGCCCGTGTTCGCGTCGATCGCGACCGTGTGGTTGTCGAGGCGGTTGAACACGACCTCCCCGTCGGCGTACGACGCACCCCGGTTCACGACATCGCAGCACGCCTCGCCCTGTGAGGCGGGCGCGGTCGGCGGCTTGTACACCCACTTGACCGGCCCACCCTCCCGGGTGAGATCGAGCGCGAACACCGTGTTGGGGTAGGGCGACACGATGTACATCGTCTTGTTCACGACCAGCGGCTGCCCCTCGAAGCCCCTGGCGTATCCCGTCGAGAACGTCCACGCCGTCTTGAGATTCTTGACGTTGTCGGCGGTGATCTGCGTGAGCGGACTGTAGCGCGTGCCCTGTGGATCGCGCCCCGGCAGCGTCCAATCGCCGTCGGCGGTCTCCGCCGGGCTGGTCGTGCCACCGCTCGACGTGCTCGGCGGCGCCTCGCCGGAGGCCGCATGAAGCATCGGCGTCTGGTTGCCGTTGCAGGCGGCGACGCCGGTCGTGATCGCGACCGCGCCGATCACCGCCGCCATGCCGAGGACCGCCGGCGCGGCCGGCGCGCGCCGGCGCGCGGAGTGATCTCGATGCGCACGCGCGTAGCAGTGCGCTGCTGGTCTCCACTCAGTCACAGGTGCGAAGTCTGAATGATTGTCGGCGGTGGGGCCGCCGCCCCGCTCTGCTCGCACCGGCCTCGCCGCTGCATACCTCGTTCCGCACGCCCCCTCGATCGCACGGTGGCTGGCGGCTGCTGCGCGACGTATGATGGAGCATCGTCTGTGAGCCGCCGCTGCCGCTGCGTGGCGGACTTATGGGGAGCCATTCAACGTCCGGAGGTCGCCATGTCGACGTCTACATCGCGCTACCGAGCCCGGCCGGGACCACGTGCGGCCGCGTCACCGCGACCCCGGCGTGGAAGGCTCTCGATCGTGGCTGGCTCCGCGCTCGGGGTGGCGGTCGCGCTCGTGGTGGTGGGCGCACGAGGTGTGCCGGCGGCGTGGGCGGCACCGCGAACCCCGCCCGTGTCCGGACGGGTGATCGAGTATCCGCTGCCGCGCCCCAATGTGTTCCCGCACGATCCGGCCGTCGCGCCGGACGGCACGGTCTGGTATACCGATCAGGCGAACAGCTACATCGGCCGTCTCGACCCCACGTCCGGCAAGGTGACCGACTACCCGACGCCGACGCCCAAGTCGGGCCCGCACGGGATCGTCGTCGCGCCCGACGGGAGCGTGTGGTACACCGCGAACGCGGCCGGCCGCATCGGGCGCCTCGATCCGGCGACCGGACGGATCCGCGAGTACGTGCTGCCGAGGGCGGCGGGCGACCCGCACACACCACTCCTGGTCGGCGGGAAGCTGTGGTTCACGGCGCAACAGGCCGACCTCTATGGCGTGCTGGACACGGCGACGGGCGCCGTGCGCATCTACCGCGTCCCGGCACCGCACGCGTTGCCGTACGGCATCGTGAGCGCCCCGGACGGCACCATCTGGATCGCGCTCTTCGGCACCAACGCGCTCGGACGGGTGGATCCGTCGACGGGTGCGCTGCGGGAGATCCGACTCCCCGGGTCCGGAGCGCGGCCGCGTCGGCTCGTGACAGACGCGGCTGGGCATGTCTGGTACTCGGACTACGCTCGCGGAAAGCTCGGGATGTACGACCCGGTGAGCGGCAAGACGCAGGAGTATCCCTGTGTCGACGGCGGATCGGCCGCCCCGTACGGCATGGCGATCACTCCCGACGGGCGCATCTGGTACGACGAGGCCGGCGACAGTCGGGTCGTCGCGTTCGACCCGCGTACGTCGCGCACGCAGACGTACGATTTGCCGACCAAGGGCGCGGTGATCCGCAACATGTCGGTCGACCACCAGCACGGCCGGCTGTGGCTCGCCTTGAGCGGGACGGGGCGCCTGGGGCGGATCGACTACGCGGGCGATCGGGTCGCCCAGCACGGCAACGCGGAGCGATCACGGCGGGGCTGACGCCCAGACGCGGTGCAGTGCGCCCACGATGGCGGCGATCGGCACGGGACCGTAGTAGCGGGAGTCCCAGCTCCCCGGGTGGCGTGTCGACACGAGCCACACCTGGCCGGTCGGGACGACATAGCGCCCGGCCCTGATGCGCGGGAGCTGCCGCCCGTGCCGATCGCGCGCCAACGCGCGCGTGTTGGGCGCGAGGGCACCGTTGCACGCGAGGCCGGCCGGCCCGACCGACACGGTGTCGCCCGGGAGGGCGAAGATGGTCTTCCCCACGGGGGCCGAGCCATCGCCACAACTGCCGCGGCCAAGGTAGCGCCGGCGGCGCCCCCACGACGCGAGGGTGGGCGGCAGGCAGGCGGCGACCAGGGAGCCGCGCCGAAGGAGCGTGCCGGCCCGGCCGGCCGGCGATTCGGCGCGATACAGCCCGATGGCCGCACTCGGGCTCAGGTTGATCCGCCATCCCGCATCGCCCGCGAGCTGCGCGCCGAGGAGCCCTGCCCCGGCGGCGAGCGCGAGCCCGGCGGCGCGCCGCGCACCCGCGCGCCGACAGCGCCGTGGGTCGCGGCGCGGTACTCCTCCCTGCCCGATCGTCGCCCCCGCCACCGCCGGGCCGTCAGCGCCGGGCCGTGGCTGCTCCGAGTCACTGGCGGTCATACGACGGGGCGAGTCCGACGTCGGACCGGGTCCGGCTCCAGCGCGGCAGAAGAACTGAATGGGCGCGCGGGGCGGGACATCCGCGCGGCGAGCCGGATGAACGTGGGCGCGGTGCCCGCGGCGACGGTGCCGGTTATCACCCACGCGATCGCGAAGAGCGAGGAGTAGGCCGGGACCCCGCGGTAGGCGGCATACCAGGCGACGACCCGGATCGGCGAGTAGAGCGCGCCGTGCCGGAGCGCGAGCGCGCTCGCCGCGGCCGCCAGCATCGGCGCCGCCGTCCATCGCCGGTCGGGCAGGAGCGACAGCGCGAGTGCGCCCGCGATCCCGCACGCCGCCACCGCGGGCAGGAGGTGCACGACGGCCGGAGCGACGCGATACGCTGGCGGCCCGAGGTGCGGGTGGAAGGCGAGGCGGATCGCGACGTACTGCGTCGCGAGCCCGAGACCCCAGGTGGTCGACAGTGCGGTCGCGGCGCACACTGGAGCGAGCCCCAGTCCCGGCGTCCGCGTGCGGGCACGAGACGCGGCGATCATGGACGAGTGACCGACCCGGCCGGTGTGGGCGACGTCTCGACATACGGGCCGTCGAACGCGAGATCGCCCGTCAGGAACACGTCGAACGGATACCCCGGCCGAATGATGACCGTCGGCGGGACATCGAGCCCGCGTCGCGCGCTCTCCAGCGACAGGTCTCCGACGGTCTGACCGAGCGCCCCCGCCGCCACCTGGCGGGACGACGGCGCCGCGTACAGGCCCGATTGCTGCGGCTGTGCGAGCTGGACGCCTGCCGTGATGGCCGACGTGAGCAACGCCGCGCCATACACGCGCCCAAAGTGGTGATCGACGCGATCGTGAAGCCCCGCCTCCCCCGTCTCGTCGGTGCCGGCCAGCCGCGGGAGCGCCAGCCCGCGGCCGTCCGGGAGCACGAGGCGTGTCCACGTCACGATGAGGCGGCCCGTGCCGACCGAGCGACTGTCGTACTGTCCGATGAGCCGCGACGCTCTCGGGATGAGGAGCACTTGCTGGGTCCGGGAGTCGAATACATCGCGGCTCGTCTGGGCGAGCACTTCCCCCGGCAGGTCGGAGTTGACGCCGGTGATCAGTGTGCCGGGAATCACCGTCCCGGCCCGCACGGTATACGGTGAGCCGGCAGGCTCGATCCGCGCACTGGACGGCGCCGCCCCGGTGACGGCGGGAGCCACCGGTGCACTCGGCGCACCGGTCTCCGCTCCGCTCTCCTGCACCCGCGGCGACCAGCCCACGGTATCGACGGCCGCGTCCCGCACAACCGAGCGGGGGCGTACGGCCACAGGCGCAGCACGGGTCGAACCGCCCGCCCCCCCGGTGACGAGCACGGCGCTCGTCAGCGCAGCCTGATAGGCTTCCGAGCGGGACAGCCGGCCGCTCCCCGACCCTCCGCCGCCCGAGGTCTCTGTGCCGTCCTCGCGTCCGCCCGGAGGTCCGACAGGAACCGGTGGATCGCTCGCACCGATGGGCGACGGGATCGGCAATCCGCTCGTATCGGGCGCCGGCACCGACTCGCGGACCGCCGCTCTCGCGCCCGACAGTACGGCGGTGCTCTCGGCGCGCGGCGGCTGGTCGAGGAATGCGGGTCGTGCCGGCATGGGCGCGGTCGCCGCCGCCCCCGGCGATTGACGCTGCATCCCGGGGTCGCGCGATGGCCGCGTGACGATGAGAACCGTGAGGACGGTGACTGCCGCGAGCGCGGCCGCGACGGTGAGGGCGTTGCGGTTGAGTCGCTTGGCGAGCGGCGGAGGCGGCCGCAGGGGCGCGGTCGGCGGGAGCGGGAGGGGATCCGCCGGCTCCCGCGCCGAGCGCTGGCCGTCGTCGCTCACGGCCGAGCTCCGCCGCGGACCGCCGCCGGTCCCGCGATGTCGGCGTGCGACGCGCGCGACCCATCGTCCGGCGGTGCGTCGTAGTCGAGGTTCTCGATCCGGAGCACTCGCTCCTCGTCGCCGTCGGTGAGCACCAACTGCGCGCCCCGCACCACGCGATCGGTGACGTAGGTGTCGTGGACGATGCTGTAATTGAGGAGAGTCCGCGTCCCGTCCTCTCCCACGGCGAACAGCACGGGCACGTCCCGATGCCTGGCGTGCGGCGGCAGCTTGATGTAGCAGTGCGCCCCGTCATCGAACACAGCGACGGGTCGCCACGGGAACCGGTGGTCGGCGCGGAGCCGGTAGGCGAAGTTGAGAGCGTCGATCCCGGAGACCGGTCCGGTGCCACGGCCTGGCGCCTGGCCGTTGCCTCTCATCGTGTCGGGATGGGCGGCCGCGGGCGGCGGCGCCCACGCCTGGACCATCGCGTCGGGATAGTAGAAGCGCACCCGACGGGTGTAGATCCCCCGCGGGTTGAGGGTGCCTCGCTCGCACGGCGGGCTGTCGAGCGTCAGGTCGTAGATCCGGCCGCTGGTGGTCGCCAGCACGAGGTTGGTGGTGAGCGCGCAGTCGTGCGGCTTGACGACGACGAGCGACGTGCGTCCGTCGACGCCTGCCGATGCGAGCTGGATCTCCCAGCGCTGAGTATCGCCGGCTATCTCGCTCACGACCGACTCGCCCGCCTGAAGCTCGACCACGCACGCCCGCAGCGGCGCGCAGGTGACGGTCGGTTGCGAATGCCCGAACGGGTAGGTGACGGCGGTGCCCTCCTCGACCACGCGGGCGACGCCGGTGCGCCGGTACTCGTGCGTGGCGGCCGTCACGGGATCCATCCGGCCGGTGTCGACGCGACCACTCTCGACGCGCGCGGTATCGGCCGCCGGTCTGCCCGCGCCCGACGCGCCGGTCGCGCCGGGTAGCCCCGCGCTGTCCGGCGCCTGCGCCCCGGCGGGACGACTCAGTCCGCCGACGATGCACGCCGTCAGCGCCCCTGTGCAGAACATCACGGACCGACGACGTGACGCCACGCCGGCCCGACGGCCGCCCGCCGCCCCTCTCCACGTGCTCATGGTCTTCCCCCGGTGACCGTGATTTCGGCCCAATCGATCGATGTGATGAAGACGCCCAGCGGGTTGTCCTGGACGGCGTCGGCCGTCGCCGGCGCTCGCGTGCGCACGGTGACGTACCCCTCCCACGCCGTCATCCGGGTCGGCATCCCCGGTTGTATCGGTAGCTCCGTCTCGGCCCACCGCAGCTTCCAGGTCGACGCACCCGGCACGGGCAGGACGCTCGTGACGTCGACCTGGCGGGTCAGCACCCGCCCCAGCACGCGCGGATCGTGTGCCGGGTCGGCGAAGTAGGTGTTGAGGGTCGTGGCTGCCGTCGACCCCTGATCGACGAAGGCGTACGCCCGCCGCATCACGTCGGCCTCGAGCGCGGGGGGCGACGCGGGGAGCACGGTCCTGACCGCGCGCACGAACGCGGCGAGCTGGGAGGCGACGAGGCGCGCGTCAGGCGGCTTCATCACGTCGGCCACGCCGGCCGGGATCACCTGCCCCAGGCGGTCCACTTCGACGATATAGGGGACGATGCGGGCCGAGCCGGCGAGCCGCACATACGCCAGCACGACGACGCTCAGGACGCCCAGCGTCCAGAAGGTCGCGAGTTGCCAGTTGCGCTTCCCGCGGGCGAGGTCGCCGAAGGCGTTCGCGAACTCGTGCCTGGCGCGGATGAACCGAGGATCGGTCGGGGCGGTCATCGGCGCGTCAGCTCAGCGACCGCAGGGCCTGGGCGAGGCCCAGACTCTGGTGCCCTGTCAGCTTCCAGGCGACGTCGTACGGTACCCGCGACACGAGGAACGCGAATGCGATGGCGCCCCCGGTCACTTGCAGCAACGGACTCGGCTCGGCGAAGACGTCGCTGCCCGCGATCACCTGGATGAAAGTCTGCGTCACGTCCATGCCGACGCCGACCAGGAGGTAGAGCAGGAAGATGCGAGCGCCAAGGAAGAGAGCGTAGGTGATCACGCGCTCGGCCATCGCCGCGGTCCACCGCGAGGCCGCGAACCCGAGGAAGAGCACGCCCCCACCGAGAACGACCACGTAGCTCTCGATCATGACCATCAACACCTGCACGGCGATCGCGATGTAGGCACCGGCGACACTGACCGCGCACAGGAGCCCGAAGACGCCCATCAGCACGTCGTGCGCGAGGACCGTCAGCGAGATGCTCCGCAGAATGCCGTACGCCAGGCTGCCACCAACCGCGATGATCGCGTCGGGGCTCATCGTCCCACGCCCGATGACCTGCTCCCCCGCCGACGCGAAGCCGTTGAGGATGGCCGGAAACCAGACGTCGGCGGACGTGATGAGTGTCAGCAGGAACGAGATGAGCGTGAACTTGAGCAGAAACTTCGCTGCGAGATCGTCCAGTGAGTCCCGCTTGAGCATCCACACGAGCCCGGAGACACAGAACTCGAGGGCGGCCAGGAGCATGAAGGTGCGCTGCGCGATCGGGATGAGACGGGCACGCCACCCGCCGGCGGCGAGTCGATACGCCTCGCGGATGCCATCCAGGTACGGGCCGGCCGCGCCACCACTCCCCTGCGCCCCAGCGACGCGCGCCGTGAGGACGATGGCGAGGCACGCCCCGGCCCCGACTCCCAGCCCCAGCACCAGGCCGCTGGCCACGCGTCGATGTCGCTGCTCGATCACGGGCCGACACGGAGGCTCACATCCGCCGGCGCGACAGCCGGGATCGCCAACTGCTCGAGCCGCGCCCGAACGGTCTCATCGCGCTGAGCGTCGTCGTTGACCCGGTGGGCGAAGTACACGGCCTGGACGTTGGTCTGCGCCATCGCGGCCTGGCGCAGCAGCATCAGTTCTTCCGCCGCGTACACGGCCGCCGTGTTCTGAAGCTCGAGCGCCTGCTCGTGGCCCTGCACGGCCCTATTCATCGCCTTCATCTGCTCGATCGCCTGGGCGCCGGGGGCGACCGACGCCTGCTGCCGGGCCGTCGCCAGCATCGCGGCGCGCAGCACCCCAACCGCGGCCACCGCCCGTGCACGCTGCTCCGCGCGCCAGTCCGCGACCGGCCGGGTCACCGGGAACACGTTCTGGAAGACGTGATCGGCACCGGGCGACGCGTAACCCAGGGAATTGGCGCCGGCCATCGCGCCGGCGATGCCGGCGAGCGCCGGCCGGACGTCCCGGCCGGGCACGATCCGCAACTTGCGGAGGGCCTGGAGCTGATACGCGAGCTGCCGTACCTGGTTGTCGATCTGCATCAGCTGATGGCTGTATTGCAGGACATTCTCGGCGTAATTCGCCGGGTCGTAGACGGTCCACTGGCCGCGTGCGGATGTGGGCAGCGCCAGCACTGCGGCGGCGACGGCGAGGAGGTCCGCGCGGGCGCGCCCGGCGCGGAACGCGCCGTGTCGCCCCACCGACCGCCCTGCACTCCCCTCAGCCGGTGACACCGGCTGCCTGCTGCTGGACGATGTCGAACGTCGGAGTGGGAGCGCTGGCATCGGATGTGTCTCCAGAGGGGAAGGACGGGGATGCGGCCGACAGGTCGGCGGGCAGGTCGCGCGGGTTCGGCCGCGACGCGCTGCGCCGGAGTACGGCCGCCGACTGGGCGAGCCCGCGCTGCTCGAGCCACACGGGCAACCACGCCGGGCCGTGGGCCGCCATCAACCCCTCGGCCTGGCGTTTCGCCTCCTCGATGGTCTGACCGGGCGGGGGCGTGAGAACCGCGAGGGCCAGAGGTCCGAGCCCGAGCTCGAACAGGCGACTCCCACGTGGCGTGCTCATGTAGTAGTGCCTCTTGGGCGTCGCGCCGGCCACGGTCGCGATCTCCCGCGCGTTGAGTCCGAGATCGCGATACAGCTCCGCGGCGGCCGGAGCGGCCGCGTCGGCGTTCGGCAGATAGAACCGCGTCGGGCAGGAGTCGATGACCGCGTGGCGGGTGGGGAGCTGCGCGAGCTGGGCGGGGCTCTGTGTCGCGAGCACGACAGCCGCGTTGTGCTTGCGGAGCGTCAGCAGCCACTGCGTGATCCGCGCCCCGAACCGCGCGTGCAGGAGCGCCATCCACGCCTCGTCGATCTCGATGAGTGTCGGGCGCCCATCGAGTCGCTGCTCGACTCGGCGGAACAGGTAGAGCAGGACGGGCAGCGCGACCCGATCGTCGAGGGCCAGCAGGTGCTTCATCTCGAAGACGGTGAACCGACTCTCGCCGAGGTCGTCGGTCGCGGCGTCCAGGAGCTGCCCGTAGTGGCCGGCGAGCGTGTACGGTCGCACCGCACTGAGGAGCTCCGGCTGCTGCAACTGCGCCATGAGCTCCGTCAGCGTCCGGTGGGGCCGCGCGTTCCCGGCGAGGAGCGTGAGCGCGCGGTCGATACGAGCCCGGTGCGCCGGAGTGACGGACACGCCCTGGAGGGCAGCGAGCGACTCGAGCCAGTCGGCCGCCCAGGCGCGCTCGGCGGCGTCGTCCACACGGGCAAGCGGTTGAAAGCGCAGCGCGTCGGCGCGGCCCGCCGCCAGGTCGTAGTGCGCGCCACCGACCGCCTGGGCGAGCATCCACATCGAGTAGCCAACGTCGAAGGCGAAGACCTGCGCGCCGGGGTACCGGGTGAACTGGGCCGCAAGCAGCCCGAGCAGCGTACTCTTCCCCGCGCCCGTCTTCCCGAGGATCAGCGCGTGCCCGACGTCCGAGTCGTGAAGATTGACTCGAAAGGGCGTCGCCCCCGCGGTCGCCGCCCAGAGGAGCGGTGGGCTGCCGGGAGGAAAGAGCGGCGACGGGTTGCGAGCGAGGCCGGGCCAGACGCTCGTCACGGGCAGCAGATCGGCGACGTTGCGCGTGCTGAGGAGGGGTCGGCGCAGATTGGGGTAGCCGTGACCGGGCAGGCTCCCCAGGTACGCCTCGAGTGCGTTCACGCCCTCGATGCGACCGGTGTAGCCGGCGTCGTGGAGCGCCTTGAGGAGCTCACCGGCCACGGCGCCCGCCCGCACGGCATCGGGATCGGTGACGACCAGCACCTGATTGAAGAAGCAGAAGCGAACGGCGCCCGACGCATTCTCGGCTGCCGCATCGCCCGCGTCCTTCGCCATCCGTCGCGCATCCTGATCGAGAAAGAGCTCGGCGTCCGCCCCGTCAGCTCCCCCGCGCGCCCCCCCTCCCCCTCCCCCTCCCCCTCCCCCTCCGCCCCGTCCGAGCTCCTGGACCCACGCCGCGATGCCCTTTCGCTTCTTGTACCAGGTGAGCTGCTGCCGCCTGATCAGCCGGGCAGCGGTCTGGAAGCCCAGCGGGAGCACACGACTGCTCCACCGGAACGCGTGCGGCACGGTATTGAGCACATCGAGCGCGCCGGCGTGCGACGCGTGTGGATAGGCGTGAACCGCGACGGTGCGGATGTGCCGCCCGCCAATCCGTGGCTCGAAGCCGCCCACGAGGTCCTGGTCGGCGAGCACGACATTGAGATACGACCCGTCGGCAGGGGCCCGGACCGGATGTGCAACGCCGGTCAGGCACTCGTGCAGATGCGTGACGAGCCCGTCGCTGTCCAGGCGCTCCAGGCGAAGGCGTCCCGCCAGTCGACGCTCGAGGTCGTGCAGCGCCGTCTCGAAGGTGTCGAGCACCGGCTCCCAGGCGACGCTCGCCCGCTGGGCCCCCTGCACGAACCACCCGGCCAGCCGGGAGAAAGCCTCGGGCGGCGGCAAGTGCGTCACCGCGAGCACGTACTCGGTCTCGAACTGCCGGCCAGCGCTTTCCCGGTACGCGGCGCGCCGCTCCTCATCGATCAGTTGCGTTACCGGATCCGGGAACCGGCCCGCCGCGTACGCCGCGGCCGGGCGCCGCACGGCGTCGACGTGAAACATCCACTCGTCGGCGAACGGCAACAGGGCATCGTTCACGTGGCGCGACAGTGCGTCGAGTTCCGTCGGCATGGCCGAGCTGACGTCCGGCCCGGCATACCGGAACCCGGCGAGCAGACTGCCGTCCTTTTGCAGGACCACGCCCGGCCCGACCAGGAACCCCCACGCCAGCAGATCCGCGAGCCCGGCCGGCTCGGTGCGGTGCTCCCTCCACCGGCCCACGGCGCCCGCAATCGCCGCACCGCCAGCCGCCCCGACCACCCCGGCGAGATACGCCGTGCTCATCGCTCACCCGCGCCGCGGAATGGATGGCCGGACGGGGAGAAGCGGGGCCAGGATCGCCCCGTGGGCCGGGTAGTAGTCGCGCGCCGCGCGGCTCCGCAGGTAGAGCTGCGACATGAGCGGATCCTGCGTCGCCACCCAGACCATGACCGCGTGGACCGCGGTGACGTAGAAGGCCGAGAGCGCGATCGTCGCGATGTGGAAGCCCACCCCGAACAGCAGCCCACCAGCGGTGAGCACCTCGAGCGCCACGGCCGCGGGCTCCGCCCCGCCGACGAGCACCGGGCGGCAGAGTGAGAGATGGATCGGATGCGGCTCGAGCACGTCACACCACGGCGCCGACGAACGCCAGCGAGGTCACGATGTTGGCCGCGCCGATGGCGATCGCAGCGCCGATCACGATCTGGCCGAATCGCTTGGCGCCCTCCTCGGACCGACTGAACGCCCAGATGCCGCCCCCGATCACGAACCCCAGTCCGGCGACGATCCGCGCCGTGGGCCCCGAGAGGTTGTCGAGCAGCGTCTGCAACGGCCCCGTCCATGGCATCGTCGCGGCCGCACCGGCACTCGCGTGCGCGAGCACGGGACAGGCGAGGACGCCGCCCACGGCCAGCAGCGCCGCCAGCCGAAGACCGGGTCGCGCACGGGTCACGGTCACCCGGGCACCGGGTCGCGAGCATGAACGGTCGCCGGCGAGATGCCCTCCCCGACGGTGACGACGTCGAGTCATTGCCAGACCCCCTCGGATGTGAGATGGTGAACGACGATGCGCCCGTGCGCGTCCAGCCCGGCGACCCGCGCCAGATCGGCCAACCGCCGCCCGCGGTGTCCGCCCTCGATGACCGCGACGATGTGAATCGCCTCGGCGATCAACGCCCGCTGCGATGGCACGTTGTTGCGTTGCGCCAACCGATCGAGCCGCAGCAGCGCGCCCTCGGCGGTCGTCGCGTGACAGGTCCCACACCCCCCGGGATGCCCGGTCGCCCAGACGTCGAGCAGATCGAGCGCCTCAGGCCCACGCACCTCCCCGACCACAATGCGGTTGGGACTCGCCCGCAGCGTCGACCGAACGAGCTCGGCCAACGTCAGTCCCGGCCCGGTCCGAAGGGCGAGATGGTCGCGCGCCGCGCAGCGCAGCTCGACCGTATCCTCGAGCACGACGATGCGCTCCTCGGGGAACCGTGAGGTGATCTCGCGCAGGATCGCGTTCGCCAGGGTCGTCTTGCCGCTGTTCGTGCCGCCGGCGATCAGAATGTTCTGGTGCGCGACGACCGCGTCGCAGAGCGCGGCGCGCTGCACCGGCGTCAACACACCCGCCGACACGTAGTCGTCGAGCGATCGGACAACGGCCAGCGGCTTGCGCATCGTACACGCCGGCGCCGTCGTCGCCGGGGGGACGAACCCCTGGAGGCGGCTGCCCCGGAAATGCCGCGCCGGCAGCTCGGCCTCGAGTCGCGGAGCGGTCGGCCCAAGCGTGAGATCCAGGCTCGCCGCAGCCGTGTTGAGGAACATCTCCAGGCGGGCCGGATCGAGCAGGTGGCCGGAGTCGACCCGACCGCGGCTCCTGGTGTCGAATCGGACCCTGGCATCCTGCGGATTGACGTATATCTCGCTGACATCGTCGTCCGCGAACGCCCGCATGACGTCGTCGCCGAGATAGCGGGCCATCATGTCGGCGTAGGTCTCAGGCCTGCGGTCGAGCGACGGGTGGACGTACATGGGTCTCTCGCGCGGTGGGACCCCCAGTACGTTCGAACGGGGCGACGTATTACACTTGGGCCATCGCCCGCTGACTTCGTGAGGACGACCGCTGCGCCCAGACACCAAGCAAGGGTTCCACTTCGGCGCGAACTTCCTGTTCGCGCCGGCCCCGATGTATGAGCCCGCCGCCCTCCTCCGGTTCCAGCAGGCGCTCGCGGAGACGAGCGGAGCGCTCGTCTTCGATCAGACGCAGCGCACGCCGACGGGGATCGTCCTCGTGCGACAGGGGCCGCCACTGCACATCACGATCGGGTCCGTGGGTCCTGGGATCGGCCAGCTGCTGATCGCAGCGCCGCAGCCCGGACGCCCGCTCGTCAGCTTCATCGAGGATGCGGAGATGGTCGTCGCCGCATACCGACGGGTGTGGGCCGGACCACTCCAGATTGTCCGCCGCGACTGCACGCTGCGCTATCTCTACGCAGTGCGCGAAGGGCACGCCATGCAGTTCCTCTGGGAGCGCCGACTCCACCAGACGGAAGAGGCATTGAGCGCGCTCGGACGCCCCGTGCTTGGCGGCGGGCTGCGACTCGTGATGCCGCCCCGTCCCGCGGTGCCGGACGATGCCGGGGTGGAGGTCAAGATCGAGTCCTTCCTCTCCGATGCGCGGCAGTTGTTCCTGGAGACGCAGTTCGTCTGGGAGACCCCGGCCGCGCCGGGGTTGGAGCCCGATCCTCGACCCCTGATCGAGGCCGTCGACGCGTTCATCGACGGGCCGGCCACGAGATTCATCGCGGGCGAGAGCTGACGGGTCCGGCCGACGAGGGGTAGGGGCGCGGTTTGTGCTCCGCGGTCCACCACTTCCGCCCGATGACCGGAGTCTCGACATGCGCCTTTCACTGCAACCGCTGATGCCACCCCGCGGCCGAGGTGTTCCTCGAGCCTCGGGCGCACCGGGCATCGGATCGCTCCGTGTAGTCGCCGTCGCGGCGGCCCTCACGGCCGCGGGCGGGAGGTCGCCGCTTGGCGCCCAGGTCGCTCCGCCACTGGCCATGCAGGGCGCCGCCGATACGGCGAGTGACACCGGGAGCGTCGCCCCGATGGTCTCACGGGTGATGCATCGGGCGATGGCGCTGGTGACGATGGCGCAGTCGGCGGCCGCGGCGGCCCCGAACAGCGCGGCTGCGCGGCGGGCCGCAGTGGCGGCCGCGGATGCGGCGGCCGCATATGCGACCGCGCTGGCGAGCTACAGCGCAGGCCTCTACGCCGCGGCCACCCCCAGCGCACGGAACGCGATCCGCTCCGGGGAGATCGCGGTCGCGCTCGTGCTGGAGGAGCATCCCGACCTGCTCGCGTCGGTCAGCACGGGTGAGGTCGAGGCACCTGCTCTCTTTGCACCTCCCGCCGCGACGATCACGGCGGCCGTCAATCCCGCGCCGCTGCGTGTGCCCTCGAGTTATGCCGAGGTGCGGTCGCTCCCCTTCGGGACAGTGCCGGCCGGTCCGGGCGCGCCGCCGCTCCGCGATTCGCTTCCCTTCGGGGTGGTTCCCACCACCTCGTTCCCGTCGAGCTCCCGAGTGCTCTCGCCGGCGCGATCGCCCGGCGGACCCGGGGGGACCTCCGCCGGCCCGGCGTACCCGGCGTACCCGGCGTACCCGTAACGGGAGCGGTCGTGCGCATCCTGGTGATCGGCGCCACGGGACTCATCGGCCGGGCGGTCGCCCGCGCCCTCGGCGATCAACATGAAGTGATCGGGGCGAGCCGATCCCGTGCCGCAGTCCACGTCGATATCGGCGATCCCGACTCGGTCCGGGCGATGTATCGCACCGTTGGCCGGGTGGACGCGGTGGTGAGCGCTGCGGGCGAGGCGCGCTTCGGCCCCATGCTTCAGCTGGGCGACGAGGATTTCGCACTCTCGATCCGCAGCAAGCTCATGGGCCAGGTCAACCTCGTGCGCTATGGCGTCGACAGCGTGGCCGATGGAGGGTCCTTCACCCTCACCAGCGGCGTTCTGGCGCAACACCCCATGCCAGGAAGCGCCGCGATCAGCCTCGTCAACGCCGGGCTCGAGGGGTTCGCCCGCGCCGCGGCGCTCGACTTGCCCCGTGGCCAACGCATCAACTGTGTCAGTCCACCATGGGTTTCAGAGACCTTGGCGCAGATGGGGCGGGATCCTACAGCGGGCGCGCCCGCCGATGTCGTCGCCAGGAGCTACGTCGCGAGTGTCGAGGGTCGAGAGACGGGCGCGATCCTCGAGGTGCCGAGCGCCATCGGGCGTCGGTAGAACCCGCGGGACGTGCGGTCGGCGGGTCGCGCACGGCGTCGGCGCCGGGCACCGCCCACCGGCCCCACCGGCCCCGCCGGCCCCACCGCGGGCACCGTCATCCTCCGCTCCGGTGTGATCCGGTGAATCCGGTGTGATCAGGAGGTACGCGCATGGCGCAGAGCTCATGGGCACCGGCCGCATCCGAGACGCAAGCATCGCCGGCGGCGCCGGACGCGGGGCGGACGGGTCGGTTCGCCCTCGTTCGCCGGCGAGTGCAACTGCCCTGGAGCATCACGCTTCCGCTGGCGGCCGGGCTCGCGCTGGGGATCGGCTCGCTCTCGATCATCCGCCTCATCGCTCGTCCGCTCGGGTTGCTGATCATCTCGATCACCCTTGCCGAGGCGCTCGAGCCGCTCGTCGGGCGGTTCGAGCGGCGCATGCGGCGCGGCTTTGCCATCGGCGTGGCGTACCTCCTGGTGCTCGCGGGCTTCGGCCTCCTGGGCTGGCTCGTGGTGCCGACGTTGATCGCACAGGGTGGGGCGCTCATTGCCAGAGGGCCGGCCATTATGCAGGTCCTCGAGCACTGGCTCGTCCGTGCCGATGCGGTCACGAATGGCTCGGTCACGCAACTGCTCTCGGCGGCACAACGCCAGGTGGCGTCGGTGGTGGTCGCGATCCCGCTCCAGCTCCTGTCGACCGTGACCGATCTGCTCGTGATCCTGTTCCTGTCGATCTACTGGCTTGCGGGTGCCCCGGGCATGCTGCGATTCGTGCTCTCGCTGGTCCCCGAACATCGGGCGGCCAAGGTCCGGCAGGTGGCTCACGACATGGGACAGGCCATGGGCGGGTACGTTCGCGGCGCCGCCATCAATGCCGCGATCATGGGCGTGCTGGCGTTCGTCGCTCTCTTGCTCGTCGGCGTCAACTACCCGGTCGCGCTGGGAGTCCTCACCGGCCTCGGCGAGCCGTTCCCGTATGTCGGACCGATCGCGGCGGCCGTCCCGGTCGTCCTCGTCGCACTCCTCCAGTCACCGACGAAGGCGCTCATCGCGCTGGGACTCTATTGCTTCCTGCAAGAGTTCGAGGGCCACGTGCTCACGCCCAACGTGATGGAGCGTCAGACCAACATCCCGCAGACGCTCGTGATCCTCGCGATCGTCGTCGGGGCGACGCTCGGCGGCATACTGGGCATCATTGTCGCGATCCCGGCAGCCGCTGCCTTGCACGTGTTCGTCAAGCAGGTCGTCGCGCCGGCCGTGCGCCGCCTCACCGGGTCGACGATCGATCCGACACCGGAAGCCCGGGAAGCCTTGGCACCCTCCGTCCCGAACCCCACGCCGCCCGCGCCCCCAGCCGCTCGGCCGCCGGGCGGTTAGCGGCGCCGTCCGTCGTGCGGCCGGGACGCGGGGGCGCGTCCTCAGCGGATCAGGCGTCCGTGCGCGATGCGGGTCGCGGGCGGCATGATGCCAGGCCCACCGGTGCGCCCGTGTCCGCGGGGTACGACGGAGGTGGCATCATCCCCGTCGTTACTGTTCCCGGTGCAGGGGCAATTCGCGACGCGAATTGCCCCTGCACCGTCCAAAAAAACGTTCCTTTGGGGGCCGCGGGACGCGGAACTTGCGCGAAATGCCGGGCGAGACATCCGCGCAGGATGCGCGCAGCGGGCGGCATGAATGCCGCCCGTACCGCGTCAATCCTGCTCCACAACGGCCCGGGTCAGGGCGGGATCGCGCCGCTCGAGCAGCGGATCAGTCTCCCGGAGCACACCGTCGGCCATCCAGCACCCCTTGTATGCGCCGGACTCCTGGCGGGACAGCAGAAAGACGTAGACGGCGTGCTCGCCGTGAGCCCCCGTGATGGCGACGCGCTGCCTCGCATGCTCGGCCACGAGCAGCACCGGGCCACGATCGGCACGCGCATGGTCGATCATCGGGCGGTACGCAGAGCTCTTCACGATCGTGCGGAACCGGCGCAGCGGACCGGTCACATCGTGGTTCTCCGGTGACGTGAAGGCGAACGTCACCGCGATGCCGTGGTCGACCACCGGGTCGTCGTTGTGCTGGAGCGCGCGAAGCATGATCTCGACCACATCGTCGGGTCCGAGATATGGCTCCGGAGCCGGGTCGCGCACCCGAGCCGTCAGGGCTGCGCCCGAGCTGGCACTCGCCGCCGCCGTGGCCGTCCATGCCCCAGCGCGTGGACCGCTCGCGTCCTCGTCCCCCTCCGGTCCAACGCCACGTGCGCGCGCGACGCCGGCACACAGGACCGACGCTGCGAGGACGAGACCCGCCGTTCGTCCGAGCAGTCTGCGGGATGGTCGCCCGACCCTGATGCGCTCACCGCGTCGCCAGATCACCGACACCTCCTCCGTGCGGCCACCCGCCGCCACCCGCTCACCCGCCCCCGGGCCCTGGGTGCCATGCCACGTCCTCCCCGGGAGCCTCGAATGTACACAGTACGGGGCGATCCCGCTCGGGGTTTCTTGCGCTCGAACCGCCCCGGGGCCGATCCGGGGCCGGGCGCGGGCCAGGAGGGCGGCCCTCGGGGCCCCCGTTTCACAAATCGATGACACATCCAGCGGCAAGCGATGGGGTCTCGCATCCGCACACCGCCCGGCGCTGTCGGTCGGCGTTGCCGCGACGCTGTGGGCGGTGTGTTCGGGAGCCGGGGGCGCAGGGGCGCAGGGGCCGTCCACGGATGCGGCCCGGAGGGCTGCGCCCGCGTGGAGCGCGCCGTCCCAGGATGGCACCTCGCCCCGCCCCTTACATGCGTACCGGTATCCCGTCCACCTCGGCCCGTCGGACCGCAGCTACTGGCTGGCCGCGGGGGGAGCGCTGGTGTCGGGCGTCCTGCTCGATCGTACGGCGCGGCCCGTGATCCGAGGGGAGCGGACGCCGTTCCTCGACCGCATCGCCCCGATCGGCGATGTGTTCGGCACGGCCAAGTACACGGTGCCGACGGTGACCTCGGCGCTCATCGCGGCTCAGATCAGCCGGAACGCAGACTGGGAGGACGCCACCCGGCACATCACGCTGAGCTACATCGTCGGTGATGTCACGGAGGCGGCGGTCAAAGGTGCGGTCGGTCGCCAGCGACCCCACTACAGTGGCGATCCCTGGCGCATGCGGCCGCTCTCACTCGCCGACGAGTGGCATTCGTTTCCGTCGGGACACGTCACGCACATCACAGCGATCGCCGCGGCGCTCGCCGAGGAAGTGCATCGCCCGTGGGCGACCGTACTGAGCGCGGGAGCTGTCGTGCTGACCGGGTGGCAGCGCATCTATCGAGACCAGCATTGGGCCAGTGATGTCATCGGCGGGGCGATCGTCGGCACGGCCGCCAGCCGCATCACGGCGCATTGGCTCCGCCACCGGCTGCACGTCACAGCCGGCGCCAGCCCGCCGCCGACCTAGCGCCCCGGGTGCGCCGGCGCGGGCACAGCGTGGCCGCGACGCCGACGACGATGCTTGCTCGGGCTGGGCGCAACCGCCCGTGTGGGCTGCCGCGCGCGAGTCATGATCGCGCCCCGCGGCGCTGGCACGGGGACCCGAACCACCGCTCTGACCGCGCGGTGCACCGCACGATGCGCAGCGAATGCCCAGACGCCACCCACCGCGACGAGTCCCGCGAGGGCGAGGGCGCCGACGCGGGCTCTGGTTCGCCCCTCGAGCGCCGGCCCAAGACGCAACGCGACCCGGCTTGCCATCGCTCGCGTGGCTCGCCCCACCGACGCGCCCGCGGGCCCGACGGTGGCGCGCGCGCCCACGACGGCACGCGCGATCCGCGGCGCGAGCACAGTCGTCCATTCGCGCGCGTGATCGGCGCCCGACCGCGCGCCACGCGCCGCTGCATCACGACCACCGCGCGCCCAGCGTGCGAGCGACGCGCCGACCTCGCGGAGCGGCGGCAGCGGTATCCCCCGGGTCGACCGGCCCGCCACAGCGGGGTCGGCGACCGCATGCGGCAGAGACATTCGCCGGGCAAGCGCGCGCCACGCCCGATCCTCGTCGACCCATTCCTCGACGTCGCGCCGCGTGGCGGTCCAGACGCTACAGATGATATCCAACGCGATGGCGTCTCCCCCGGCCATCACGATCTCGCGACGGAGCGCAGCCTCCTCGGCCGGGAGGCATTCACCGGCGAGATAATACTCCAGGCGGTCCGGATCGATGGTCGGAAAGGCGTCCGCGTTCTCCCCGGCGTCGCGCAGCGTCGAATGCGCGGGGCGGAGGTCGAGCGACTCGGTGAGAGGTGCGAGCCGCTTCCGCATGGCGCGGGAGGCGGGCGTGATCTGCGTGTGCACGGTGCGAACGTTGAGCCCGAGCACCGTCGCGACCTCGGCCCGGGTCAGCCGGTCACCCCAGCGCATGTAGCCGGCGGTCCGCGCGCGCGCCGGGAGCCGTGCGATCGCCGCGCCGACGGCCGCCTCCCAGTCGCGACGGGTCCGTGCGCCGGCATCGGAGCCGCTGCCTGAACTCGCTGCGTCCGTGCGCTCGGGCATCGGCAGCCCGGCGTGCCATCGGGCCTCGTTCCGCATGCGATGGAGCGACTCGAGCGCGGCTCGATGCGCCGACGCGAAGAGATTGCCGCGAACGCTCCCGTGGAAGGCCCAACTGTGCCGACCACGCCACAGCCGGGCAAACACCTCCTGCACGACGGCGATCGAGGCCTCGCGCGACTGGACGTACCGGTACGCAAAGGCCGTCAGCGGCCGCAAGTGCGTCCGGAACAGCAGCTCGAGCGCGCGCGGATTGCCACCGCGGATCCGCTCGATCCAATCACGGTCGTCGGTTACGAGCGCGAGCCCGGATCCGCTGCGCGACAATGCGTCTACCGAACCCAGCGCCGCTGGTCGGTCGGCCCGGAGCCTGTCGTGACGGAGGAGCCGACGCTCCATGCCGCACCCACTATGGTGAGGCGGGCCGAGGTGTCGCCGGCACGGCATCGACCCCGATCCCCGCCGAGGAGAAGGGACGCAAGCCAATCCGGCACGCGCCGGTTGGCACCGCCGCTCAGGGTACGCCCACAAAGACGAGAATGCAAGGCGATCCTCGCAATTTGCAAGGATTTTTTCTACCGGCTACCTACCTCGGGCCGATTCGCGAGGATCGGCAGCGCGCGCTTGAGCACGGCGATCTGACCGCCGTGGTAGGCGGCGTGCTGCACGATCCCGCAGAGCATCACGTAGAGGGTGTCCGGCTTTCCCGGCGTGCGGTCCTCGAGGTGGCCGTCGCCAAGTGAAAGCGCCGCCCGCCGGAGGTCGGCATGGGCTCGCTCCAGCGACGCCCGCGCGTCCGCCCATGCGTCGGGCGTCACGTCGGCCGGACTCGGCCAATCCTCCGCGTCCGTCGGCTCGAGCACCTCGCCCACCAGCCGCCGTCGTGCCACGTCCGCCCAGACAGTAAGGTGCAGGACCAGCTCCCAGATCGTATGCGCGCCGGGGATCGGACGGGCATCCGCCATCACCGAGGTCACGTCAGCCAGAAGCGAGCTCACCGGGTGGCCATGCCATGCGTCCCCCTCGATGGCCCGGTACAACTGGTCAGCGATCCGATCGCACTCTGTACTCACCCGGTAGAGTATGGCGCGATGACGAGTGGCCAGCCAGACGGGATCGCGACTGGCGCTGAGTTACCCAAGACGGTGGGCGCGGGACCGTGTCCTCACGGCGCCGCGGGGCCGTCATCCCGCACCTCGTCCCGGACCTCCGCGAGCTGGACCAGCCCGGCCTCCAGCAGATCCGAGACGAGACGACCCACCGCCTCCGCGGCCTCGGCCGCCGTGATCCCGTACTCGGATGCGACGGCGGCGGCGGCGGCGTCGAGCTCGGCACCGCTTTCCAGAAGTGACCAGATGCGTGCACCGGTCTCGTTCAAGGAGTAGTAGCGTTTCGTCGTCGTGTGCACGACCACGCCACCGTCCGCGACGCCGGCAAAAAGTGCGTCCGGCCGCACAGTCACCCGCGTCACTCGCCGAGCCCACCATCGGCAGGTGGTCGCGCGGGAGTCCTCGCTTCGGCCGGGAGCCAGGACCCGGTCACGAGGCGCGCGGCGCGGATGGGTGCGGTGACGGCACGGGCGATGAGCCCGCCGACGACCACGGGGGACCCCTGCGCAATCTGGCTCAGCACCAGCACGCGCGGATCGGACTCTGGAATGACGTCCGCTCGGGCCGGCGCGAGGAGCCGAGTCCGAGCCACGCGCCGCACGCGCCGCCAGGCACGCCGCTGCACCGCGCCGTCCGGTCGGGCGAGGGCAGGCGTCGGACACCCATCCGTCGAGGGCAGGTCGGACGCCGCCGCGAGAAGCGTACGAATCGCGCGCCGATCTGCATGGCTGCGGTGGCTCTCGATGTACCGCGCCACCGCGTTCACGTCCGACCCGGGGGCGGCGGTCGCCACGTCGAGCAGGTCCCGCAGCTTGTATCGTGCCGCGCGGTGGACGAGGATCGCGTGCTCGATGGTATGCAGTAGCCGCATGGTCGGACTCGGAACGTGGATCTCGTACCCCCCGATGTTCGCGCGCCGAGCATCGTCCCACATCTCGAGACCGTGGGGGCGCGCACGGTCGCCGACACGCAGGTGGATCTCGACCGGGAGGCTTCCGGCGCGCGCCAGGGAGGGCAGATGGCGCGCCGGCGTTCCGCGTGGATCGGCCTCGTACCCCAAGCCGAGCTGGAGCCGCTCGTGCAGTCCCGAGGCGGCCGGACCGTCGACCAGCAGGTCAATGTCCGCCATCGTTCTCAGGCCCGCAGGCTCCCCCGCGATCAGGCGGGCGATTCCCTTCAGTGCGAGCACGCGGACGCCGAGCTCCGCCGCGATCGCCAGTATCTCCCCGAGCTGTTGGGCGGCCGCCACCCCATTGCGCAGCGATCGGACGGCCGCCTCGCGGAGGAGTGCGGCTGCCGGAGCGGTCACGGCCTCGAGCTCGGGTCGCCGGCGTCGCTCGCGGTCCAGCCACGCTGCGCATCCTTCGAGCGCCAACACGTGACTCCAGGTCGCCGGGACGGCGTTCATCGCGGCGTGAGCGGTGCGATCGTCGATCGGACCCCCCGCTACGATGCTCGCGACCGTGTCGTACACGGCCCATGCCGCACCGACCTCCCTCGCCCATCGAGTGAAGCTGGCACCGCCGCCGCTCGAGGGGCGAGACGAGACGCCGGCCCTCACAGTCGGATGGACGCGATCGTGCTGGCGATCGCGTGCAGTTGCGCGGGCGAATGAACCAGGCGAAAGCTCGGAACGTCGGTGGCGAGACGCCTCAGTGCCTCGAGGTGCTGGCGGCTTGCGTCGTCCGTGATCAACACCCACGCTGACCCGCGGACGAGCTCGATCAACGCGTCGGCCCCGCGCATCGGGGAGAGGCGATCGTGCGGGCCCTGAGTGAGCCAGACGATGCCGGCGATCGGCGCGACCGAGGCCGCGGGTGCGGGTACTTCCGCGCGTCGCCGCGCGTCACCGGGGATCGCCACCCGGTCCCAGGCGATGGCCCTCAGCTCCGCAAACGCCGGCGCCAGCGTGGCGCACACGCGCAGCGGCTCTCGCCACGGGTGGGCCAGGGCGCCGCCGCCAGTCGGGAGCTCGACGATGACCCCGTCGTCGCCGAGGATCCGCCATCCGGCCCGAGCGAGCGCATAGGCCAGGGTCGACTTCCCGCTCCCGGTGGGTCCGGCGAGCAGCCACGCACGGCCGGCCGCATCCACTGCCCCCGCCGCGTGCAGGTGATAGCGCCGGCGAGCGCGAAGTCGGAGGATCGCGCCGACTCGGGCCAGCTCCCGACGCGATCGGGGTGACGCCGCGCGGTAGCCGCGCCCAGCCACGAGCCGGTCCTCGCGTACCCAGAGCTCGGCTCCGCACTCGATGTGGGTGAGACGTGTGCCGCCGGCGGCCGGGGAGCCCAGCACGCCGTTGAACTGCCACTCCGGGATGAGCCCCGCGCCGCCCGTCCCGACCGCGGATGCGGGAGCAATGTCGAGTGTCACCCTCCCGGGCATTCCTCGCGACGTGGGCTCGGTCATGGCGTGAGCGTGTGAGATAAGGACGACGCACGGCCCTGGAGTCAACATGGAATTAAGATTCGACCATGGAATCCAGCAGCGTGACCGCGCGCCCGCCGAGCGGCCTCCCGAGCCGGGCCGACGCCCTGGCGCTCGTCCACGAATACACGCAGAGCGACTCCCTCAGGAAGCACATGCTGGCGGTCGAGGCGGCGATGCGTGCGTACGCCATCCGCTTCGGCGAGGACCCGGAGCGCTGGGGTCTCGCCGGCTTGCTCCATGATTTCGACTATGAGCGCTACCCGAACGCATCGCACTCCGCGACCGCCGAGCATCCGGCCGAAGGCGTTCGAATCCTCCACGAGCGAGGGTACCCTGCCGATGTCCTCCAGGCGATCCTCGGACACGCCACGTACACCGGCGTCCCTCGCGAGACGCAAATGGCCAAGGCGCTGTTCGCGGTCGACGAGCTGACCGGGCTCATCACGGCGACCGCGCTCGTCCGACCCAGCAAGGCGGTGCGCGAGGTCGACGCCCGGTCCGTGCGGAAGAAGATGAAAGACAAGGCCTTCGCCCGCGGTGTGAGCCGCGACGATGTCATCTCGGGCGCCGCCGAGCTCGGCGTGGACCTCGATGCCCACATTCAGTTCGTGATCGACGCGATGCGCGAGGTCGCACCGGCGCTGGGACTCGGCTGATCGTCGGGTAGGATGCGCGCCAACCCGTCCTCGCGAACGGCGGAGCCACAGCAGGATCTCGTGGCCCGGGAGCCGGCAGGCGCCACATCCGGCGTGACGCCACGCCGCCGGCGACGGCTTGGCGGATGGAGCACCGCGGTGCGCGCGGCCCTGTACTACCTGGCCTGTTGGACAGTGATCGCCGTCGTGGCGCCGCGAAATACCGTGACCTGGGCCGCGGTGCTGCTGGTGGCGGTGGCGAGCACGGTGCCATTGGTGGTGTTCGTCGTGCGCGGTGGCTGGCGCGCCTACCCGACGGCGGCCTTTCGCCTCTTCGTGGTGCGCCCGGTGCTGTACACGCAACTGCTCCTGCCTCTGGTTGCAGGCGCGGGGTTGGTCGGTGTCGTTGCCGGCGCCCCGTTTGGGGCCGCGCTGCCCGTCGGCCGACTGACCGCCGCGGCGACGATCATTGCCATGGGCCTGCTCTTCAGCGTCGGGTATATCGGCTCGGGATGGCTCGTGGTGCGGCAGGTCGTCGCGACGCTTCCGGAGCTGCCGAGCGCCTGGGACGGCGTTCGCATCGCGCAGATCTCCGACCTCCATGTCGGCCCGCACACGTCCAGGCGCTTCCTGGGGCGTGTGACCGACACCATCGCCGCGATTCGACCGGACGTGATCGCGATCACGGGCGACCTCGTGGATGATCGCGCCGAGGACGTGGCGCACTTCGCGGCCGCGATCAGTCGGCTCGACGCACCGCTCGGTGTGTATCTGATCCCCGGGAACCATGACGTGTACGCCGGGTGGGCCGACGTCGCCCATCGCCTCCAGGCGTCGTTGCCGGAGGCGACGCTGCTCGTGAATGACGCGCGGATCCTGACGCGCGACGGCTCCCGGCTCGCCATCGCCGGCACGGGTGATCCGGCGGGACGACGGAGCAGCGAGGGCGTGGCGCCCGACCTCGACCGCACGCTCGAGCGAGTACCCGCGGGGACGGCGACGGTCGCGCTGGCACACAATCCATCTCTCTGGCCGGCGCTCGCGGAACGAGGGGTCGGGCTGACGCTGAGCGGACACACACACTGGGGGCAGTTTGCGCTCCCCGGATTGGGATGGAGTCTAGCCAGCCCGTTCCTGGCCCGGGCCATGGGCGCACACGTCGAGGGCGATGCGCTCCTCTACATCAATCCCGGCACAGGGTACTGGGGGCTGCCGTTTCGGATCGGCGCGAATCCGGAGATCACGGTGGTGACGCTCCGCTGCGGGCGCCGGGCGGCTATCCGAGCCGGTCGGGCCACCGCGGCCGCGGCCTAGTCCGATGGGCGACGATCTCCCTTCGGCACCGGCTCTTCTCGCGATGTCGGCGGAGGAAGGTACGCGGCGCATCGCGCTCGCGCTTCTCAGGGCAACCATCGCGGCACGGGAGCGGCTCGACCGGAGCGACGATGTCGAGGCGCTGCACGACTTTCGGGTCGCTCTCCGGCGGCTCCGGAGTTGGATGCGAGCGCTCGGTCGCGAGCGCCTGTCGAGCGTCCGCAAGCGCGATCGCCGCGCGCTCACGACCCTGTCCAGGGCGGCCGGCTCGGCCCGCGACGCCGAGGTCCACGTGGCCTGGCTCCGCGATGCCGAGCATTCGTGGCGCCCGCGGGAGCGGCCCGGGGGCGAGTGGCTGCTCCGGCGACTCGTGGACCAACATCGCGCGGCCGACGCCGCGTTTCGGGCCCTGCTGGCCGACGGCTTTTCCCGGACCGTCACGCGACTCGGCAAGGCGCTCGCCGTCTACACGATCCGAGTCGATCTCCGCGACCCGAGGCCGGTACCCACCCTTGCGCTCGCGATTGCACCCCTGATCCAGGAGCACGCGGCGGCGCTCGGCGACCGGCTCTCCGCGATCCGGTCGGTGCAGGACCAGGCGCTCGCGCACGCCGCGCGCATCGCAGGCAAGCGGCTCCGGTACACCCTGGAGCCGATCGCGGATTCGGTGCGCGACGGCCCGCAGCTGGTGAAGCGACTACGCCATCTCCAGGACACGATCGGCGAGATGCACGACGTCCACGTGATGGCAGAGACGGTCATCGCCGCAGCGGAGGAAGCCGGCGCGGAACAGGCGCGTCGGACGGCGGCGGCGCTGCTCGAAGGGGCTGGCGTCGATTCCGGCGGCCACCGGGAACACACGCCGGACCTTCGCCCCGGGCTTCTCGCGACCGCCGCGTTGCTCCGCAGCCGAGGCGATTCCGCGTATCTCGAGCTGCAACAGCGGTGGCTCGGCCCGCACGCGCTCGACCTCACCCGGGATGCTCGGGCCGTCGCGGCGACGCTCGCCGGCACGATCGACGATTCGTCGACCGGGGCCCCGCAGCTGGACGATGGCGCGCCGAGCGAGCGGGCGGCATCGGTCGCTCCCGCTTGACGGGCGCGCGCGAGTCGATCTAACCTTGCGCCCATGGGGATTCGCGCCCCGGTACTGCTCGCGCTCCTCGTACCGCTGACGGGCATGGCCGCCCAGGCGCCGGGCACGACGCCGGCCCGTCGCGGCGGGCCCCCCGACAGCGCGGCGTCGCTCCGTGCCGCGCCAGCGGCCCAGCTCGGCCACACCCCCGCGCCCGATCTCGCGCGCTTCATCCGGGACACGTCCCTCGGCAACGGACTCGCCGTGATCGTGATCGAGAATCACACGGTGCCGCTCGCCACGGTCGAGATCGCGGTGCGGACCGGTGCCTTCACCCAGGACTCGGGGACCGAGGGCGTGCCGCATCTCTTCGAGCACATGCTGTTCAAGAGTTACGTCGGATATCTCGGCGCCGGAGAGCGCACCTTCGGTCAGGAAGCCAGTGAGCTCGATGCGATCCACAACGGCACCACGGCCGAAGAGGAGGTGACGTACTTCCTGACTCTCCCCTCGGTATTCGTCGATCGCGGGATGGCACTGCTCGCGCATCTGCTGGAAGATCCCGTCTTCACGCAGGACAACCTGGATGAGGAGCGCCGGGTCGTCCTCGACGAGTTCAACCGCGACCAATCCGACCCCGAGTATCGGCTCCGTCAGGCGGTCGAGCAACGCTTGTGGACGACCGCATGGGGCCGGAAGAACCCGCTGGGCGACCGGGCGGCGATCGCGCAGGCAACGCCCAAGCGTCTGCGCGACATCTTCCGGCGCTATTACGTGCCCAACAACGCCGCGCTGATCGTGAGCGGGGATGTGCGACCGGCCGTCGTGTTCGCCATGGCTCGCCATGCGTTCGGCGACTGGCACCGGGGCGAGGATCCATTCGCGACGCACCCGGTGCCGCCGATCCCGCCGCTGACTCACAGCTCGGTCGTGGTCGTGCCCGACGACGTGAAGAACGTCGTGGTCCGTCTGGAATGGCAGGGGCCGAGCGCCTCGCACGATCGTGCCGACACATACGCGGCCGACGTGCTCGCGTCCATTGTCGACGACCCGGGCTCGCGGTTTCAGCGGCATCTGGTCGATAGCGGCCTGTTCACGGCCGTCAATCTGGCGTATCTGACACTCGACCACCGCGGACCGGTGACACTGTTGGCTACGACGACCACGGACAGCCTGCCGCGGGCGCTCGACGCCTTGCGACAGGAGCTCACGGCCCTCGGCGCGCCCGACGCGTTCACGGCCGCCGAGCTGGCGAACAGCAAGCAGGCCCGCGCCGTCGACGCCGCGCTGGAGCTCGACCACCCGACGGGCGTGGCCCACACGGTGGGCTTCTGGTGGAGCGTGGCGGGGCTGGACTACTACATGGACTATACGTCGCGGATGGCGGCCGTGACGCGCGCCGATCTTCAGCGGTACGTGGACCGCTACCTGCTCGAGGCGCCGGCCGCGCTGGGCTTTCTCGTTCCGAAGGCCAGCGCGGCGGACCTGCGCGCACCGATCGACGCCTTTGCCAACACTCTCCCGCTGCCGGTCTCGGCGGCCGCCGGCGGTCCGTGAGACGACTCGCCTCGTGGTCCGCCGTTGTCGGGACCCTGCTCTGCGCCGCGTGCGCCTCGGTCCGCTCCAGCGAGCGCATCTATGCGCCCACCGGTAGCGGCCAGATCGTCCCGATCGACAGTCTCACCACGGCGTACGACGCGGGCGGGGTGCCCGTCATTCAGCGATCCACGTACGCGAACGACGTGGTCGCGGTCGATCTCTACTTGCTGGGCGGCGTCCGCCAGCTCACACCGGCCGACGCCGGGGTCGAGACGCTCGCCCTCCGCGCAGCCGAATACGGGACCGCCAGCTACCCCGACACGGCATCGCGGTTCGCGCTCGCCCGGACGGGGAGTCGCATCGTCGTCGAGCCGGAGGACGATTGGACCCGGTTCGGGTTCCGCGGCGTCATTCAGCAATTCGACTCCACCTGGAACGTCTTCGCCGACCGGATCGTCCACCCGACGCTCGACGATCGAGCGGTCGCACTCGTCCGCGCCCGGATGATCCGCGAGGTGCGTGAGCGTGACGACTCGCCGGATGGGGCCGTGCGGAAGCTCGCCGACAGCGTGGCATTCCGGGGGCATCCGTACGGCCTGGCGCCGGCCGGGACCGAGCAAACGCTGAGCGCCCTCACGGCCGAGGACGTCCGCCGCTACGCGGCCACCCAGTTCGTGACGTCGCGACTGCTGCTCGTCGTCGTCGGCAATGTCCCGCGCGAGCGAGTCGAGCGCCTGGTGCGCGCCACACTGGGGCAACTCCCGCGCGGTGCGTATCTCTGGAGCGCGCCGCCGACGATCGCCGCACACCGCCCCGCGCTCACCGCCGTCGCCCGCCCGCTGTCCACGAATTATCTGCTGGGCTACTTTCACGGACCCTCCGTGACCAGCGCCGACTATCCGGCGTTCGAGATTGCCACGGGCCTCCTCGCCTCGTTGCTCGATCAGTCGATCCGTCGCGAGCGGAGCCTGTCGTACGCCGCCTACGCCGAGGACATCAAGAGCGCGCTGGCCACCGGCGGCGTGTACGTGAGCACCGATTCACCCGCGGTCGTCATTCCGCTCATCCGGGAGCAGATGGATACGTGCCGCCAGCACTGGTTCACGGCGCGCGTTCTCGACCAGTTCGTGCAGTGGTACATCACGTCCTACCTGATCGACAACGAGACCAACGAGGCGCAAGCGCGATCGCTGGCGCGGGCGCAGATCTACCTCGGTGACTATCGGCTCGCGAGCGACGCCGTGGCCGCGCTGCGTCGAGTGACGCCGGGCGACGTCCTGCGCGTATCGCAGAAGTACATGCACGACGTGCAGTTCGCGTACGTCGGCGACTCGACGCGATTGCGCGGCGTGCGTCTCACCGGGATGTAAACGCACGACACCCCTCGCCCGGCGCGCCGGGCGGGGGGTGTCGCGGCGGGGTGCCGATCCGTCCGGCGGCCCGGCCGACGCCGCCCTACTGCGGGACGCTGATGGGCGACGTCAACTGGAGAGTGACCCGGGCCCCGCGCGGCAGCACCGCGTCATGGCTCTCCGTCTTGTCGGCCACGGCGACGCCGGCAGCGGCGCCCGCCAGCGCGCCGATGAGGGTTCCGCCGGACTTTTTGCCGCCGATCGCGCGGCCGAGCAGGCCGCCGACCGCCGCGCCGCCGGCCACCTCACCGACCTGCGCGGCCCGAGCCGTCCGCCGCGACTGCACGATCGGGAGGACCGTGATGTTCGACTGAACGGGGTAGCTCTGCCCGCGCACGTCGACCGAGTTGAACGCGACCCCCAGGTGCGGGGTATGCGCCGGTCCACTCGAGGCCGTGACGGAGCCGTGCACGCGCGAGCCCGCCGGGATGACGACCGCGCCGGCCGCGTCCGTGACGTCGGACGCCACGGTCGCGGTGATCGGGTCCCCGGCGTGCGCGGTTGCCGTGGTCACGGTGTCCGAGAGGACGACAGAGAGCGACGTGCCGGTGGGCACCACGAGGGGCGGAGGGGGCGGCGGTGCTGGGGCGGCGGCAGGCGTAGCTGCCGGAGCTTGGGCCTGCGCCGGCGGCGCGTGCGGCGTGGCATGGGCCGTCGCATGGTGCTGCGAGGCCCGCCGCTCCGGGGTGGGCGCCTCACGCTTGGGCATGTCGGCCGCTGCCCCGCTTCCGGTCGTGTCGGCCAGGCGGGGCCGGGCGGCGGAGTCCGCGTTGGCGAGGGCGAGGTCCCGGGCCAGCGTACTGTCCGCGGAGGCGCTCTTACCGCCACCTGCCGCTCCGCACCCGAGCGTGCCGAGCAGACCGAGCGCAAGCGACAGGGCGGCAACCGAAGCGCCGATGGCGAGGCGCCGGGTATCCGTCGACCGGTTGGAGCTGGGAATCATGAAGGCATTCTCACCGAAGAAGGGTTCCGCTAGTCCGCTTAGAGGACGCCGGCGGGCGGGTCCGGTCACGGAGCGGCGGACCGCGGCGACTGCTCACCTGGCGGCTGCATTCAGATTTTTCGCCGCCTCGGCGACGAGCCCAGCCTCGGTCTGAAGCACGGCGCCCACCCGGACGATCTGCGAGTCGGCCTGCGCCCATTCGTGCTGCTCGATCGCCTCTCGCACGCCCGGGATCGTCTTCACACCGTAGCCGGTGTAGAAGCCTGGGGCATAGATCAGATGCCGGTACCAGGGGCGGTTCGGGAGCCCCGCCGGCGACAGGAGCGCCTGCTCGCTGTGCAGGAGCCGGCCGTTGATCGACGCGATTTCGGGTTTGGCCAGCGCGGCCCCTGTCCCGGCGCTGACGGCCGTCACGGCTTGCGTATAGGCTGCGGCGGCGCGGGTGAGCGCGTCGACGCCGTTCTGGAGCGGCGCGAAGTTGAGATGTGGAGGCAGAGCGATCGTGTCCGGCGCGTACGTGGGCCGGCGCGGGTCGCTCGTTTCGGCAAAGACGCCGTCGCGGACCTCGCGATTGAGCTCGGCAATCGAGTCCGCCTCGTGCTTGGCCAGCGTGTCGAGCTGCGCCGCGTACCGGCTCACCGTCTCGGCGAGGCCCACGTAGTCGTACGGGAGGAGCTGTGCGTCGGCCAGTCGCATCACGGCCGTGCCGACGGTCTGGGCGAGTGCCCGGCCGTACACGAAGCTCGTGTCTGCGAAGTGCGTGTACCAGTAGAAGTCGTCGTACACCGAGTGGTAGATGCCACTCTCGTCCTCGCCGCCATATCCCAGGTTGGCCGAGGCGACGCCGACATGCTGCAAGAATGGCGAATAGTCCGAGCCGGACCCCAGGGCGCCGATGCGGAGATTGGCGCGCGTCCGGACCTCGGTGCGCTCTCCCGTGCTGCCGGTCGCGATCTGACGCGCCTGCCAGCGCTTCCACACCGACTGCTGCGTCTCGGGATCGGTGATGTCGCGCGCGACACCGTTGAGAAATGCCTCCAGCGTGTGCGAGCCCTCCGCGCGGAGATAGCCCCGGCTGTTGCCGTCGGTGTTGATGTACGCGACCGCGTGGTCCTTCAATTCCTGCTCGTGCGTCTCCGCCCACTCCGTGGACCCCAGCAGCGCCGGCTCCTCGCCATCCCAGGCGCAGTAGATGATCGTCCGGCGCGGCTTCCACCCCTTGGCCAGGAGGGCCCCGAACGCGCGCGCCTCCTCCAAGAGGGCGATCTGCCCCGACAGCGGATCCTCGGCGCCCTCGACCCACGCGTCGTGGTGATTGCCCCGGACGATCCACTCGTCCGGCTGCTCGGCGCCCGGGATCCGCGCGATTACATCGTAGAGCGTCTTCATCCCCCAGTTGGACTGGACGCGCAGATGCACGCGCGCCGGCCCGGCCCCGAGGTGATAGGTGATCGGCAGGGCGCCGCGCCATGCGGCCGGCGCGACCGGGCCGCCCATCGCGGCGAGGAGCGGCTCGGCGTCTCCGTAGGAGATCGGCAGGACCGGGATCTTGGTCAGCGTCTTCACCTCGCTCAGCGCCAGCCGCTTCGCATCCTTGGTCGCCCCGACACCGGGTGTCAGCGGGTCACCGGGGTAGACCTCCATCTCCATCACACTCCCACGCTGTGCGCCATCCCGGGGACGCATCGGCCCCTTGGGAAACACCTCATCCACCGCGTACCCGTCGTCCTTCGGGTCGGAGTAGATCAGGCACCCGACGGCGCCATGCTGGGCCGCGACCTTGGGCTTGATCCCGCGCCACGACCCGCCGTAGCGGGCGATGACGATCGCCCCTTTGACACTCACGCCGTGGCGGGCCAGCTTCGCGTAGTCGGCCGGGACGCCGTAGTTGACGTACACGAGCGGCGCCGTGACGTCGCCATCGATGGAGTACGCGTTGTAGGGCGGGAGTTGATCCTGGAGGATCGACGACGTCGGATCGCCGGGGACGGGCGGCTCCCGCAGCTTGGCGACGAACCGGGTCGGTGCAACCAGCTCCACGACCCGCTCGCGCGGGGTCGGATAGAGCACGTCGAAGTTCTCGATGTGGGCGTCGAGGCCGTACGACTTGAATTGCGCGAGGATCCATTCCGCGTTATCGCGATCGTATGGGGTCCCCACGTTGTGCGGGCGGGCACTGAGCCGCTGAAGGGCCTGCCGCATGCGTTGTGGCTCGGGAATGGCCTGGAACTGGGCTTCCCATTGCCGCTCGACGCGCGCGGCATCGGCCGAGTAGCCGGCGAGCGGCGCGTTGTCGTCCGGTGCGGGCACCGGCCCGGAGGTGGGGTGCGCTGCGACGAGTAGAGGCGCGCCGCACAATGCGGCGATCACCCAGAGGGATCGACCACTGACCATTGGCGTCCTACGATGAAGGTGGAAGTGCTCGAACTTACAGTGCGGACCGCCGCGGCACGAGACGGCCAAGCACCTGCTCCTCGCTGTCTTCCAGAGCGACTTCCGCCTCCAGGTTCACGCGGTCCTGCCCGACACTGGCGACCGCGAGGGTGTGCGTCGCATCACGATAGGCAACCGATGCGGACGCGCTGGTGAGCGCTCCGGCGACGTCGGCGCGCTCCCAGCGCTCGGCGTGCCCTGTGTAGCGGATGGCGAGGTCGTAGTGCTGGCTCCAGAAGAACGGGACCGCATCGAACGGTTCCCGGGCGCCCAGCATGTTGCGCGCAGCCGTCTGGCCCTGGCGCTGCGCGACCACCCAGTGTTCCACTCGCACCCGAGATCCGGTCCGACGGTCTGGCCAGCGGGCGATGTCGCCCGCGGCGTAGATGCGCGGCACGCTCGTCTCCAGATACTCGTTCACGAGGACGCCGCGGTCGATCGCCAGGCCGGCGCGCGCGGCAAGCTCGACGCGGGGGCGAACGCCGACGCCGAGTACCACCAGATCCGCCTCCAGGCTCCGGCCGTTGGCGAGCACGACCCGATCGTCGTCGATCCGCGTCGGGCGCGTCGTCAGGTGGAAGCGCACACCGTGGTCCTCGTGCAGGCGTCGCACGAACTCGCCGACGGCGTGTCCGACCACTCGCTCCAGCGGCGTGGTCTCGGGGGCGACGACGTCGATCTCGAGCCCACGATGGCGCAGCGAGGCCGCAACCTCGAGACCGATGAAGCTGGCGCCGATCACGACCGCGCGCCGGGCGGTGGCCGCCGCCTCGATGATCGCCTTGCTGTCGGCGAGCGATCGCAGCACGTGCACGAAGGGCCGATCGTGCCCGGGGATGTCGAGCATGACGGGGTCCGCCCCGGTCGCGAGCAGCAGCGCACCAAATGGTGTGGTGCGACCATCGCCGAGCGTGACCGTGGAGTGTGCCACGTCGACCGCCGCCGCTCGCGTGTGCACGAGCTCGATGCCATGCTCGGAGTAGAAGCCCGCCGGGCGGAGGGGGATCCACTCCTCCTGCGCCGTACCGGCGAGGAAGTCCTTGGACAGATTGGGACGATCGTACGGCGCGTCCGGCTCGGAATCGATGACGGTGACCGGACCCGAGTAGCCTTGGCGCCGCACCATCTCGGCCGCGGCGCTCCCCGCGGCGCCGGCGCCGACGATGACCACGCTCGCGGGCGCTCGCCCCGCCCCGCTCGTCGGGCCGGCGGGCGCCAGCGGGTCGCGATCGGGGCGCTTGCGGCTCACGTAGGCGTAGGACCCGCGCCGCTCCACATCCCAGCACGGGATGGGGCTGAGGGCCGGAGCCCGCAGCGCTTCTCCCGTCCGGAGGCTGAAGCAGGCGTGATGCCAGGGGCATCGCACGGTATCGCCGACGAGGAGTCCCTCGCCGAGCGGTCCGCTGTAGTGGGAGCAAAGGGCACCCACGGCGAAATACTCCTCGCCCTTGCGCGCGAGCAACACCGGCTCGCCGTCGGCGTGGCCCACGACCATCCCGCCGTCGGGGAGGTCGCCCAGCGGGTAGCCATCGACCCGAAGGTCCGGGCCGGCGGGCGGTCCAGCCTCTCCGCTCATCTGACCTTCCTGGAAGGAGTCCGTCGCGACGCAGCGTTCGTCCTGGCGGGCGTCCCCGCGCGCTTGCGACGCGCGGGACGTGGGCGCCCTCGGGGGTTGCGGGTGGGCACGGGCGGATCCAGCTCGAGGCTCCGCCAGAGGTACCAGGTGGCGACCGATGCAAAGGGCGACCAGGCCGCGCCGCGCGCCAGCACTTCCTTGGGGGTCGGCAATCGCCGCAAGCCGTAGGCGAGTTGAATCGCCTTGCGGACCCCGAGATCGAGATCCGGAAGGACATCCGGCCGTCCAAGGCGGAAGAGCAGGAACATCTGGGCCGTCCACCGGCCGACCCCTTTCACGCTCGTGAGGGTTTCGAGAACGGCGTGGTCGTCCAGCTCGTGCAGCTGTTCGACCGGCAGGGAGCCGGCGACGGCGCGAGCAGCGAGGTCCTTGAGGTAGACCGTCTTGGCGCGGGACAGCCCGACAGCTCGGAGCGTCTCGTCGGCGGTCGCGAGGAGCTCGTCGGCCGTCGGCGCGCGTCCGCCGTACAGTGCCTCGAACCGCCGATGGATCGCCCCGGCGGCCTTGCCGGACAGTTGCTGGAAGACAATCGCACGGACGATCGCGCCCAGGTGCGTCCCGTCCGTGCGGGGGCCCGGCGGCACGAGCTCGATGCGATCGATCAACCGCGCGATCACCGGGTCGGCCCGTCGGAGATGCGCGAGTGCGTCCCGATGCGCGGCGTGAGTCATACCGCAGCGGAGACTATTACCCGGGCGCCTCCTCGGGCAAGTACACGAACCGGCCGGTGACGAAGTGCGGCTCGAGCCGCACGACGGCGCATAGCGTGAACGCGTCGATGATGTCGCCGCGCTGCCACGCCCACTTCAGCTCGTCATAGCGGTACCCGATCACGACATCGACCACATCGGCGGCGCCGGGCCGACTCGGGTCGGTGTCCGCGACGCGGGCGACGACCATGACCGGGACGCTTGCCAGCTGGCCGGTATCGGCGGCGATGGTCCCGAGCGGGTGAACGCTCTCGACGCGGCATCCCAACTCGTCCCAGAGCTCCCGCCGGGCCGCGTCGGCGGGCCGCTCGTCCTTACCCGTGATCCCGCGCGGCAGCTCCCGCACCCACCGGCGGACCGCATGGCGGAACTGACGCACGAGGAGGATCCGATCATCGCGCGTGACCGGAACGACGACGACCCCGTCCGCCCGGCCCTCGCCTGGCGCGAGCCGGAATTGTCGCCCTTCGGCGTGCAGGCCGCCCCTGATGGTCGGGTATCGTACGCGGTCGTCGAGGAGTCTGGCCTGTTCGGACGCCCAGACCACGCGGGTGTCCAGCACCTCGATTTCTCCCTGCCTGGCGTCCCCGGGCCAGACAGGCTCGTTATCGGCCCTGTGACGTGCCGCCGGCAGATCGACGGGACCCTGTTCGGCTCGCTCCATGACACTCACCAACCGCAACATTGCGACCAGGTGTACGACCCGTGCCGCCGCGGAGTGCGGCCTTCGACCTCAGCCTCCGGTGCTGACCGCGGGCCGCGTCGGCGCCTCACGGCGGCCCGCGAGCCGGTCCAGGAACAGCGCTGTGGTCAGCGTCCAAACCGTCCTTCGAGCGAGCCTTGCGCGAGCAAGTGGCCCCGGAGAGCGAACATGATGTCGGCGGCGGTCGACGACGGGCCGACACCCTCGATTGCCGGAAGATCCAACGCGTACAGGGTGAAGATGTAGTGATGCGGCGGGTCGCCCGGTGGCGGACAGGGGCCGCCGTAGTGGCTGAACCCGAAATCCGTATATCCGGACCGCGCGTGCGGCACGGGGCTGGCCTTGGAGCCGGCGCCCGCCGGCAGGCGGGTCACCGTCGACGGGATGTTGAACACGACCCAGTGCCAGAACCCCGTCCCGGTCGGCGCGTCGGGGTCGAAGAGCGTGAGCACGAAGCTCTTCGTGTTCGGAGGGACGCCACTCCACGACAGCTCAGGCGATGTGTTGCCACCACCGCAGCCGTTGAACTCCGTGCTCGCAGGCAGGGTCCCGCCCGCGGTGAACGTGCTGCTCGTGACGGCGATCGGCGTCGCGAGCAGCGGTTTGGCCGGTGGCGCGAACGGCAGACCCGACGCGGTGACACCGCCGGCCCGTGCCGCGGCCCGCGCCGTGTCCGCACTCGGCGCACCGCGCGGTGCGCCGGTGGCAGGTGCGCCGGTGGCAGGTGCGCCGGTGGCAGACGAATCCGGCTGGCTGCGCGTCGTCGTCGAGCCGCTCCCGCCGCAGGCGAATGCCGCACCCACGGCCCCAGCCAGGACGACCCGGACAGCGCGAATCCATGCTCCTCTCATACCCGGTTCTCTCCGATCCGGAATGTCAACGCGCGCTCTGACGCTCACTGCGCCTGGGCGGCCGCGCGCGCACGCTCGTAGGCGACCGTCCCGCCGACGACCGTCATCACCACGCGGGCGTCGCGCAGCTCGGCCGGGGGCGTCCGGGTCAGGTCCCGGTCGATGAGGACGAAGTCCGCGAGCTTCCCGACGGCGAGCGTCCCCTTCCGCCCCTCCTGGAACTCCGCGTACGCGCCCCCGCTCGTGTAGGCCCGCAAGGCATCCTCGACGCCGATCCGCTCACCGGGGATCCATCCGTCGGGGTGCGCACCGTCGAGTGTTCGCCGGGTCACGGCGGCGTAGATCCCCTCGAGCGGCGTCGCGGGTGCGACCGGCCAGTCGCTGCCGAACGCGAGCCTCGCATGCTTGGCGAGCAGCGAGTGGAAGGCGTACGTCGTCTGTGCGCGGGTGGGCCCGATGATGCGCTCCGCCCAGCGGCCATCGTCGATCGCGTGGTAGGGTTGCACGCTGGCGATCACGCCCAGTGCGCCGAACCGTGGGATGTCGGCGGGCGCCAGATGTTGAGCGTGCTCGATGCGAAATCGGCGGTCACGCGGACCGTTCTCGCGGGCGACCCGCTCGAAGATGTCGAGTTGGAGCCTGTTGGCGCGGTCGCCGATCGCATGCACCATGACGTGCAGCCCGGCGCGATCAGCCGCAGCAGTCCAGGCGTAGAGGCTCTCCGGTGGCGTCACCAGCAGCCCCGTGTCGCCGGGCGCGTCGGAAAAGGGCGCCAGCATCGCGGCGGTATGCGAGCCGAGGGATCCATCCACGAACGCCTTGAGCCCACCGATCCGCAGCCAGTCGTCCCCGCGGCCGCGCGCAGCAATGGTATCCCGCAGCTGTGCCCAGGAGGCGAGGGGCACTGCGGCATAGATGCGAATCCGCAGGCGGTGCGCCGCCCGCGCGCGCTCGAAGGTCGCGACGTCGTCCCAGGAGTACCCCATGTTCACGACCGACGTCACTCCCTGTGCGGTCGCGTAGGTCATGGCGGCATCCAGTGCCCGGTCCTTCGCCTCGGGCGACGGCTCGGGCACGGCCCGGTCGACCAGACGCGTGGCGTTGTCCTTGAGGATGCCTGTTGGTTCTCCGCGCGCATCCCGGACGATCGTTCCGCCGGGAATGTCGGGCGTGCTCCGTGAGACACCGGCGAGCGCGAGCGCGGCGCTGTTGGCCAGGGACATGTGGCCGTCGAGGCGACTCACCCACACGGGTGTCCGGGGGGTCACCGAGTCGATCCAGGCCCGCGTCGGGAGCTCACCTCCCCAACGGGTGTGATCCCACTGCCCTTCCAGGATCCAGGTGCCCGCAGGCTGCCGCGCGGCGTATGCCTTGATGCGGGCGATGAACTCGGCGGGGGTCGCGGCGTCGCGCAGGTCGACCGAGGTCAGGCCGAAGCCCCCACTGACGAAATGCACGTGAGAGTCGATGAAGCCCGGGGTCACCATGCCGCCGTGCGCGTCGACGACACGTGTGTCGCGGTCGACGAGCTTCTGGACCTCGGCGCTCGATCCGACGGCAGCGAGCCGGTCGCCGCGGACGGCGAGGGCGTCAGCCCAGGGGCGGCTCGCGACGCCGGTCCAGACGTGCCCGTTCACGACGGCCAGGGTGATCGGCCCCTCGAGAGACGCCGACTCCGTTTGCGCCTGTGCGCCGACCCCCGATGCGTTCACGAGTGTGACCAGGGAAAGGGCCAGGATCCTGAGCATCGCCCGCCGGCGGGCGAGGGTGCCTGGTGGTTGCAGCATGCGAGAATTTGCCGCCGGGCCTGGAGAACGGATAGAGGCCTCCGCCCGGACGCGCGCCGCGCCGTCGAGACGGGGTGTGACGCATCTCACGCCGGCCGAGCGGTCCGACCGTTATCTGTTGAAGCGATGTATATCGACACACCGGAGGCGCCGCACCCGGCCTATGGCACGGAGCCCGCGCGTTCCGGCCCGGTACTCGGACAGGAGGCGAGCGGTACGGACGATCCGACGAGCGCGCGGGTCCGCGCAGCCGTACGCGCGGCGCTCTCGGGCGCGGCGGACGCCGACCCGGAACGCGAGGCCGCCGCCGAACGGGCCCGCCTCGGTGCGCTGTATTCGGCCGTGGCGGCGCGGGTGACGACGCTGCGGGGCGACGGAGTCCGGCCCGAGCGGGCCCTGCTGATCCTCAAGCGTGAGGCAAACGCCGCGATCGACGAGCTGACGGCCGCCGGTTGCCCCGCCGACGGCGGGCGGGTGAGCGAGATCCTCCGGCACGTCGTCCGGTGGTCGGTGGAAGCCTATCACCGGGCAGACTGACCGGACGCGGTCAGGCGAGCTCGACGCGGTGGCAAGGGGTATGCTAGAGTTGCAGAGCATGCGACAGTTACTGGCCGACGCGGTGCTCGCGGCCGGCCCTCACGTCTCTCACTGGCGTGACCGTCTCCGACTGCTCATTGGGGAGCCCAGGGGCGCAGACCAGGCTCCGGCACAGGCGCGCGCGACGTGGCGAGCGCATCGACCACACAAGAGCCGCCGCGAGCAACTCGAAGATGCGGTATTCTGGGCCGCGCTCGCCATGCTCGCGATCAGCGCCGTGGCGATCGCAGTGTCGGTGACCGCCGTCCGGTAAGGAGCCGGTTCAAACGGAGCGGACCCCGGGTCATGGCACAGCGGCGCACAGGATGCGCCGGCTGCGCCGCCCGAGCGACGCCGGATAGCCGAGACCCGCGGGAGCGACGGTCCGGCACGTGCGATGCCCCCTCTGACCCCCCGGCGCTCGACCCAGTGCGGTCGGCGCGCGGGGCGAGGTTCCGACCGGAACCACCCAGAGAGCGGAGGCGCGCATGAGGTCACAAGGCGAGGAGAGCGACCCGGCGGCCGAGCCGGGGGGCTCGCATCGCCGGCCGGACGACGCGCCACGGTCGGGCGAGACCCCGCGGGTTCGGCGGGCCGAGGCGACGCGGGAGGCGGTCACGGCCGACGCCGACGACGACCTCACCCGGAGTGAGATCGCGAGGGCCGAGGCCGCGAACGCGGCCAAGAGTGAGTTCCTCGCGGCCATGAGCCACGAGATGCGAACGCCCATCAACGCCATCCAGGGCTACACTCAGCTGCTGGACCTGGGGCTCGCGGGGCCGGTGACCGAGCAGCAGCGCGTTTACCTCCAGCGACTGGCGAGCAGCACCCAACATCTGCTCGGACTCGTGGACGATGTGCTCGATCTGGCGAAGGCAGACGCCGGAGAAATGCGCGTCGCCCGCGAGCCGGTGCCGATGGCGCGGGCCGTGACGACCACGCTCGACCTCACGCGCCCGCTCGCCACCGCGCGCACGGTGCACCTGGTGGACCCCGATCCGGCGGAGCTCGCCGCGGTCACGTACATCGGTGACGAGCATCGTGTCCGCCAGATTCTCGTGAACCTCGTGAGCAACGCGATCAAGTTCACGAACGCCGGGGGAACCGTGACCTTGCAGGTCGGGGTGGCCGACGAGGCCGCTCCTGCGGCTCGCGTGCGCGGTGAGGGCCGGTGGGCGTTCGTCCGCGTGATCGACACCGGGATCGGCATCCCCCCGCGGGAGCAGGCGCACGTCTTCGACGCGTTTCACCAGGTGGAACGCGGTACGACCCGCCGACACGGGGGGACAGGGTTGGGATTGACGATCAGTCGGCGGCTGGGACGCCTCATGGGCGGCGACATCACGCTCGTCAGCACGCTCGGTGCGGGCTCGACGTTCACGCTATGGCTCCCGGCGGCCGAGCCGGGAGCGGAATCCGACGCCGTCGCCGGGGTCGCCCCCGACCTGCTGGCATCGGGGGCTCGAACCGGCGCCGCGCTGTCGGCGCCCGGACTCCAGGAGCTGGGTGAGCTGCTGTTCGGGGAGACCCTGCGGGTCCTGGAGGTGTACGCCGACCGGCTGCGGGCCGATCCGCTCGTGCCGGAAGCAAAGCGCCTTCGGAGAGCGCAGCTCGAGGATCATGCGGGGACCCTGTTGAGCGATTTCGCGCAATCCTTGCTCATCGTCGGCGATGCGGGCCCCGATGCCGCCATACTGCTCCGCGATGGCACGGCGATCCAGCACGCGATCGCCGAGCAACATGGCGCGCGTCGCTATGCACAGGGTTGGCGCCTCGAGGGGGTCGTCCGGGAAGTCGAGATCCTCCGCGAGGTGATCGTCGAGGCCCTCCAGCTCCAGCCCGGGTCGCAGACGGCCGCGGTGGACGGCGCCACCGTGCTCTTTCACCTGATCGACCGGTCGCGGGCGACGAGCATCCGGGCCTGGCAGCGGGCCGCGGCCGCGGATGTCGGCCGGACGGAGCGGGGGACGGCGAGCGATCGCCCGGGTCCCCGGTAGGGACACCGGTTACGATCCCTCCATCCGACACTCCCGTCGCCCCAGGCACGATCCAGGCACGATCCAGGCACGATCCAGGCACGATCCCGGCGCTGTCGCGGCGCCACCCGCATTACTCTATACGGCAGGCTGGAACCATCAACCAAGTCGGCGCCGGCGCCGGCCTCCCGCTCACCGTGACGCCCCCGTCCGGTCGCGTGTGGCGATCGCGGCCGCTGGGGCGGAATGGCTCTTGCGCGCGCTGCTCGCCCCGTCCTTTTCCAGTGACCGACTGATGCGCGGCGTGCGGTACGCAGGGGGACGGTCGATCAGTTGGCGGGCCATCCGCGGTGGAGGTGTAGCATATGAGGTACTCGACGCTTTCGAGCAATCCGAACCCGTCGACGGGGCGGGACCTGAAGGATCTCCGCGATTGGGAGTTGCGCAACGGCGGCGACGACAAGCTCGGCACTGTAAAGGACGTGCTGATCGACGACGGCGGTCAGGCGCGCTACGCCCTGGTCGACGTCGGGTGGCTCCTGAATCCCCATCACGTGCTGATCCCGTTGCGAGCGGTGGAGCTCGACGACGAGCGGCGCGCGCTCATCATGGACGGCGTCACCAAGGACGAGCTCAAGCGGCTGCCCGAGTACAGCGACCAGGGAGCGGTCGGCGACAGCTACGACCGGGAGTTCCGGGAGTCGATGGCCGCGTCGGCAAGCGGGCGCACCGCAGACGCCGAGGGGACGTCAGACATGCAGGCCGATGCCGAGACCGGTCGAGAGGTCCACGTGCAGCGAGTCGAGGAAGAGCTTGCGGTGGGCAAGCGGCGGGTCCAGGCGGGCGCGGTGGACGTCCACAAGACGGTCGAGACCGAGCATGTGCGCCAGGCAGTGCCGACGATGCACGAGGAGGTCGAGATCGAGCGGCGACCGGTGCGCGAGGGCACGCCCGACAAAGGTGAGGTCGCCGAGGACGAGGTCCGGGTGCCGCTCATGGCGGAGGAGCTGGTGGTCGAGAAGCGGCCGGTGGTGAAGGAGGAGGTGGTCGTGCGCAAGCGCGCGGTCGAGGACACGAAGACTGCCGAGGCGGACCTCCGGAAGGAGCGGATCGACGTCGAGCGGCAGGGCCGGCGTGCAGGTGAGGCGCGATCGGACAGCGATCGCGGACAGCCGGGCGCGCGCTGAGCGCTGGATGGATCGCGGATCGATGAACAGAGCCCACGTGCATGACACGTGGGCTCTGTCGCCAGCCAATAAAGGGAAGCGCTCCGCGTTCAGTGGTTCGACAGGCGGACGGTGCCGTCGATAGTCACGTCCAGGGCGGCGCCCTCCATCGTGAGGTGGGCGCGCACCGGTAGCGACTCCGTACCGGTCAGGCGTCCACTCTCCACCGCCGCCCGGACGGCCTGTTCCATCTCCCGCTGCGCCGTAACGCCGAACTTCTTCAGAAACTGACGCAGCGTCTGGTTGAAGATCTCTTCGTCCATGGAATGACCCCTCCGGTGTGGCGCATCGGTGCTCCGGTGTCACCCGCCGAGTGCACCGGCACCGACGGAGACGGGGCCGAGGGCGTCGGCTGTCGCCACAGGGTCGCGGCCGCGAGCGGCGATCGGCCACTCGGTCGCGGGCGTGTCGCCGCGCAGGCCGACGGCCCGGTCGAACAGGTGGGTCACGATGCACACGTGGTTGGGCACGATCCGCACACGCTCGCCGACCTCCGGACGCCAGGCCGTGTCGGAGAGGTCGAGCACGCCGTGCTCCTCCCACATCCGAGTGACGAGGACCTCGGGATGCCCGAGTACCTGTCCGAAGCCTTCGCCAGGGGCGCCCCGCATTGGCTCTCGGCCGAGCGCCTTTGTCCCGGCATCGACGACCGCTTGACCGGGAACGGCGGTGCTCACGACCGTGGCCAGGACCGAGAGCGCGCAGTCGTCCCACTTGCAGGCGCCGATGGCCGCCGTCGTCCGGTCGTTGTACACGTACGTGCCCGGGCGAAACTCGGTGAGACCTTCGAGCTCGTGCGTGTGCCACACCGTGGGCGTCGACCCGCCGCTCACCGTCTCGGGCGCGAGCCCCGCGCGCTCGAGGGCGTGGATGTATGCCGCGATAGTCCGGTTGAGGGCGGCGAGGCCGGGATCAGCCGGGACGATCGGATCCCGCAGGTGCCCGGGATAGAAGCAGATGCCGGCGTAGGCGAGCGGCGCGCGGGCGCGCGCCAGCGCCGCAAGCGCGACGGCGTCCGCGGGCGTCCCCAGCCCCACCCGATGCAGGCCCATGTCCACCTCGATCAGGACGCGGACGCGACGATCCGCCCGCCGGGCCGCGGCGGCCAGGGCCTCGATGACCGGCGCAGAGTCGACGGCGACGGCAATCTCGATGTCGGCGGGCAGCGCCATGAGCCGCTCGATCTTGGCCGCCCCCACCGGTGGATAGGCGAGGAGGAGGTCGTGCGCCACCTCGCCCATCACCTCCACCTCGCGAGGCGTCGCGCAGGTGAGCCCGATCGCACCACGTGCGATCTGCTGGCGAGCGATGGCAGGTGCCTTGTGGGTCTTGACGTGCGGGCGGAGGCGCAGACCATGCGCGCCCGCGTAGTCCGCCATCCGGTCGAGATTCCGTGCGAGTCGATCGAGGTCCACGACCGGCACCGGGGTCGACAGTTCGGCGAGACCCACGTTGCGATCCAGATTGTCCACGGCATCTCCGAGTGAGGGCCCGACGGTCGCCGCGCCCCGCGGTCCCTCGCCACGAGTCTCGGCCGGCTCCCTGCGGTAGTATACGGCAATCAGCGGGCGCGGCCCACCACGCCCGCTGCGCCACCCGTTCACGTCACCAGGAGCCACCCCAGATGGTCGAGGGAGCACAGCGACAGCGGCGGACAGACAGGCTGGCCCGTGCCGAGACCGGCGCGCCCGCGGCCCCGGCGGTGGCTCCCGGCATTCCGGCGAGCACCGCACCGGTCACGACGCTCTTCACACCGTACGCCGTCCGTGGCGTGACGCTCAGGAACCGGATCGCGGTGTCACCGATGTGCGAGTATTCCAGCACCGACGGATTCGCCACGGACTGGCACCTGGTCCACCTCGGGTCCCGGGCGGTCGGCGGCGCGGGCCTCGTGATGACCGAGGCCACCGCGGTCGTCGCCGACGGCCGGATCAGCCCCGACGATCTCGGCATCTGGACCGATGCGCACATTCCGCCGCTCGCCCGAATCGTTCAGTTCATCGAGGCGCAGGGCGCCGTCGCCGGCATCCAACTGGCGCACGCCGGACGAAAAGCGAGCACCTATCGGCCGTGGGCCGACGCGCATGGCGCGGTCCCGGTGAGCGAGGGCGGCTGGCGGCCTGTCTGGGCGCCCGGCCCGGTTCCGTTTGCGCCCGACTATCCCGAGCCGACACCTCTGGACGCGGCAGGCATCGACCGGGTGGTCGCGGCATTCGCGGCCGCGGCCCGCCGCGCACGCACGGCCGGATTCCGCGTGGTGGAGATCCACGCCGCCCACGGCTACCTGCTGCACGAGTTTCTCTCGCCCCTCGGCAACCCGCGGACGGACGCGTACGGCGGCTCGTTCGAGAATCGGGTCCGGCTGCCGCTCGCCGTGGTGCGCGCGGTTCGGGCCGAGTGGCCGGACGAGAATCCCGTGTTCGTTCGCATCTCGGCCACCGACTGGATCGATGGCGGATGGACACTCGAGGACTCGATCGCGCTCGCGCGCCAGCTCGGCCCGCTCGGGGTCGACCTGATCGACTGCTCCTCGGGCGGCAACACGGCCACGCTCCAGGCGCCGATCGGCCCCGGCTATCAGGTTCCATTCGCGGCGGCGATTCGCCGAGAGGCCGGGATTGCCACCGGCGCCATCGGCCTGATCACCGAGGCCGCACAGGCCGACATGATCGTGCGCCACGGCGAGGCGGACGTCGTGCTGCTGGCGCGGGAACTCCTGCGCGATCCCTACTGGCCCTTGCACGCCGCCCGGACGCTGGGTGTCGACGTCCCCTGGCCGCCGCAGTACCTGCGGGCGAGCCCGTCGAGGCGGTAGCGTCGGGCGTGGCGCGAGCCGCGATCGTGGGCTCCGGGCGGGCGAGGACCGCTTGTGCTTTGCGCGCCACCCGAATCCTTTTGAGACTGAACCACCGGCGTGACCCGGGCGTGTCGCGGATGCGCACGCCCGCTACGCGAAAGAGGATGCATGCGAGCTTGGATCGGAGTGGCGGCGGCCGCCGCCGCGCTGGCGGGTTGCGGGAGCTCGACCGCCCCTGGCAGCGCGCTCAACGGCGTCTGGCACTACACGGCCGGCAACCTCGCGGGCGAGGGCGCGACCTGCCAGATGGCGACGAAGATGACCCTGAGCGAGCGGGGTGGGACCTTCACCGGCACGTACGGAGCGGGGTACCTCTCCTGCGCTACCCCGACCGGCGCGGCCGACAGCCTGATGAGCGGCGCGGTGGCCGGCGGGAGCGTGACCGGATCGACCCTCCAGTTTCAGTTCGACAGCGCGAGCTTCACGAACTCGGGGCGGCTGAACACGCCGCATACGATGTCGGGGACCGCGACCCTCCGACTCACGGTCAAGGGTCAACCGTACACCGTGAGCGGCACGTGGTCGGCCGTCTTCGAGTGAGCCCGGACGCGCGCGGGGCGTGAGGCGCCCCAGGCGCGGTCGCTGAGCCACCCATACCGTTCCCGTCTGGATGCGTTCCGATCAATGTATTGGACGTATCGAGCGCCTCCGCGAACATTCGCGGCGGGTCTGAGCGGTGGGACCGGCGCGCGAGGGACGGACTGGATATGGCCGACATCGATCTCGACGCGCTGTTTGCACCGGACGTGATCCAGGATCCGTATCCGTTCTTTGCCCGGCTCCGCAGCTGCGACCCGGTGCACTGGAACGAGCCGTTTCAGCTCTGGGTCGTGACCCGGTACGACGACGTGGTGTGGATGATCCGGAACCACGAGCTGTTTTCGTCGGCCGTGATCCGCAACGACCGCCGGCCGCCCCACCCGCCGGTCGACCCGGAGGATGCGCCGCTGTTCGACGACGTTCGGGCGTTCCGCGCCGACCAGCTCGTCGAGCAGGACCGCCCGGCCCATCTCGCGATGCGTGGCGTCGTCCACGAGTACTTCACGCCGGCGGCGATGGAGTCCTGGCGTCCGTTCGTGCGCGCGGCGGTGGCGGAGCTCCTGGACGGGGCCGAGCCTCGGGGACGCATGGACGTCCTGACCGAGCTCGCGGCGCCCCTGCCCGTCCGGGTGATCACGCGGATGATGGGAGTGCCCGAGGAGGACCGGGAGCTCTTACGGGACCTCGCCGACAAGTTGCTCTACATCAACCGCGGTGAGCCGTACCGGTTGCGTCCCTTGATGGACGGCATTCGTGGGATGATGGAGTATGTCTCGCCGCTGGTCGACCGCCGCATCGGGCAGCCCGGCGACGACTTCATCTCGGTGCTCGCCGCCGGTGAGCGCACCGGGGTATTCGATCGCCATCAGGTGCTCGTGAACACGGCCCTCCTGCTCTTTGCGGGTCACGAGACGACCATGAATCTGATCTGCAATGGGACCCTGGCATTCCTCCGCCACCCCGGAGAGTGGGCGCGCCTTCGGGCCGATCCAGCACGGGCGGCACGGCTCGCCACGGAGGAGTGTCTCCGCTTCGACCCGCCGGTGAAATCCACGCAACGGATTGCGACCACGGACGTGACGCTCGGCGGCAAGACAATCCGCCGCGGGGACCGGATTCGCTGGATCATGGCGGCCGCGAATCGTGACCCGGCCGCGTTTTCGCATCCGGACGTGTTCGACATCACCCGCCAGCCGAATCCGCACGTCGCGTTCGGCGCGGGCGTCCACTACTGCTTGGGGTCGGCACTCGCGCGGATCGAGGGACAGGAGGTCTTCCGCGCGCTCGCCGAGCGATTGCCGGAGATCGAGCTCGAGGCGAACGCGCTGGAGTATCAGCCGAGCGTGCAGTTTCGGTCCCTCAAGTCACTGCCGGTTCGCTGGCGGTAGGTCGCGATATGGGCCGGCTCCGTGTCTCCGTCGATCAGGACCTGTGCGTGGGCCACGGCTCCTGTCTCGCGATCGCTCCCGCCGTCTTCAGGCACAACGCCGCGCGCCAGTCCGAGGTCGTCGATCCCAACGGCGCTCCGGAGGCGGACATCCTCCGAGCGGCGAGCCACTGTCCGGTGGGCGCAATCCACGTCGACGTCGCCGACAGCGACGACCCCGTCGAGTCACTCCTCCCCTAGCCGGTGCCCCGCTCGGGCATCCTCCGGTCGATGAGCTCCGAGCCCGCTTCTGGGACACGCCCCACCACCAACCCCCGCCGGGTGAGCACGGCGGACATCGTCGCGATGAAGCGCACCGGTCGCAAGATCGTGATGCTCACCGCGTACGACGCCCTGTTCGCCGCGCTCGTCGACGGCGCCGGCGTCGACATGATCCTCGTGGGGGACTCCGTGGCGTCGGTGCTGGCCGGAGAGGAGACCACGCTCCCGGCGACGCTCGGGCAGATGATCTACCACGGCCGGAGCGTCCAACGTGGCACTACCCGCGCACTCGTCGTCGTCGACCTGCCCTTCCTCTCCTACCAGATCTCCCCACGGGACGCGGTCCGCAACGCCGGCCGGATCCTCAAGCGCACCGGCGCGGGAGCGGTCAAGCTCGAGGGCGGACGGCGCTACGCTCCGACGGTTCGGGCGCTGATCGACGCGGGGATTCCGGTGATGGGGCATGTCGGCTTCACCCCGCAAGCCCTGCACGTGCTCGGTGGCATTCGTGTGCAGGGCCGCGCGGAGGGTGCGGCAGCCCGTCTCGAGGACGACGCGCTCGCCCTCGAAGCGGCCGGCGCGTTCGCGCTCGTGCTGGAATTCATGAGTGCCGCGGTCGCGCAGCGCGTGACCGAGCGCCTGACCATCCCGACGATCGGCATCGGAGCCGGTCCGCACTGCGACGGCCAGGTGCTCGTGCTGCACGACATGCTCGGGCTCAACGACGGCTTCCAGGCAAAGTTCGTCAAGCGCTACGCGCAGCTCGCGGACGCCGTGCGCGGTGCGGTCGCCTGCTTCGCGGACGAGGTGCGCGACGGCCGCTTCCCGGACAGCGACCACTCGCATCGCTGAGACGCGACGGGCTCACGACGGCGCCGCGCCAGCCGACTCCAGCCGCCGCTCGGCGATCCGAAGGGCGGCCTGGCTGGTCGGGATCCGTTGCTCGGCGGCCAGGGCAAAGGTCTCCTGGACGGTGTCATAGATCCGATCGACGTTTGCCAGGGTGCGATCGGCGCTCCAGCCCAGCACCTCCTGGCCCAGGTAGACGACACCGCCCGCGTTGGCGATGAAGTCGGGCGCGTAGGCGATCCCGTGCTGCTCGAGGAGCGCGCCATCGGAGTCTCGCTGGAGCTGGTTGTTGGCGGCCCCGGCGACCACGCTGCACCGCAACTGCGGAATCGTGGTCGCCGATAGCACGGCGCCGAAGGCACAGGGCGCGAGGACGTCGACCGCCGCCGACAGGATCTCGGTCGGGGCGACCAACTGGGCGCCGAACTCGCGAGCCACGCGCTGGGCGCGCTCCGCCACGGTGTCGCTCGCCACGATGCGGGCGCCGGAGTCGCGGAGCAGCCGGGCGAGATGATAGCCGACGTGCCCGCACCCCTGAATCGCCACCGTGCGTCCGGCGAGGTCGTCGGAGCCCCTCAGGTGCTTGACGGCCCCGAGGATGGCCCGATGCACGCCGCGGGCGGTGGCCGGTGACGGGTCGCCGAAGGGCTCCGGGAGCCCTGCGACGTGGCGCGTCTCGCGCCGAACATGGACCATGTCGTCGGGGCCGGTACCGATGTCGACCGACGTGATGTAGCGACCGCCGAGATGCTCCACGGCCCGGCCGTGCGCCCGGAACAGGGCGGGCCGATCGATCCGGGACGCGTCGGCGATCACGACCGACTTCCCTCCCCCAAACGGCATCCCGGCGGCCGCCGACTTGTACGTCATGCCAGCCGCGAGCCGGAGCGCATCGGTCAGGGCGGCCTCCTCGCTCTCGTACGCCCAGAGGCGAGTGCCCCCGAGCGATGGACCGAGGCGGGTGTCGTGGATGGCGATGATGCCCCGGTAGCCGCTTGCCGGATCGGACACAAAATGCACGTCCTCGTGGCCCTGCGCGGCCATCCTCCCGAAGACGCCGGGTGCGCTGCCTGCTGCCGCCGGGGATGCGGTCGCCGCTGTCATGTCGTGCCTCCAAGGGTGAACGTCTGCCGTGCGGGGCTGCCCGAGGCGGACGCTCCCATGGGCCGCCGGTCGTCCGCCGCGACATCGAGGATGGCCGCCCGTCAGGAGGACGGCCAATATATTGTTCGTCCTGATCGATACGCCGAGGGTCTGAATGGGCGTTGAGCTGCGGCACCTGCGGTACTTCGTGGCCGTGGCCGAGGAGCTCCACTTTGGCCGGGCGGCGCGACGCCTCAATGTGTCGCAGCCGCCGCTGAGCCAGCAGATTCGCCAGCTGGAATCGATCCTCGGCACCTCCGTCTTCGTCCGCACGAGTCGTCGCGTCGAGCTGACCCCGGCCGGGACGGCGCTGTTGGACGGCGCCCGGCGGACGCTCGCCGAGGCGGCCCGCTCGGTCGCCGCGGCGCAGCGCGCGGGGCGGGGAGAGGTCGACCGGCTGCGGGTCGGGTTCACGGATTCCGCCGCGCTCGCCGGACTGCCCGAGCTGGTGCGCGCGTACCGGGCCGCGCACCCCGGGATCCATCTGGAGCTGATCGAGGGGACGACCGAGTCGCAGCTGCAGGCGCTGGACCACGACCTGCTGGATGTGGCGCTCGTCCGCGGGCCGGTGTCGCCGGGCGCATGGTCGGCGGAGATCGTGCGGCGAGAGCCGTTCGTCGCCGCTCTTCCGGGGGATCACGCGCTCGCCCGCCGCCAGACGGTCGCCCTCTCCAGTCTCGATGGCGAGCCGCTGATTCTCTTTCCGCGGCACCTCGCGCCGCCGTTCCACGACCTGGTCACGGGCATGTGCCGGACCGCCGGGTTCGAGCCCACGGTGCGGTGCGAGTGCGCCGAGTACGAGACGATCCTGAGCCTCGTCGCGGCCGGGCTGGGCGTGGCACTCGTCCCCGCGTCGGTGCGGAACCTCCAGCGCGTCGGCGTCGCCTACCGCACGTTGCGAGGCGCTCAGGCGGCGGCCGAGATCGTCCTCCTCTATCGCCCGCACCGCCGGTCCAAGCCGCTCGACTACTTCATCGCGACAGCGCTGTCCGCTCGCCCGCTCTGAGGCGCGCACGCCCCGAGATCGGGTGCATCCCACTCAAAGCATTGTAACATTGCCATAGCGCCATGCTTTCGTTAGTATATGCCCATGGATACGCTCGATATCAAAGCACTCGAGGCGTTGCAGTCGTCGGGCCGGGAGAGCTGGGCGGGATTGGGCGAGATGCTCGGGATGACCGGGCCGGCGGCGGCCGAGCGGGTGCGGCGGCTCGAGGAGCGTGGGATCATCCGCCGCTACACGGCGGTCGTCGACCCGCAGGCGGTGGGCGTCGGCCTCGCCGCCTTCGTCGCCGTCTCGCTCGATCGGCCCCGGGACCGCGCGGCGCTCCTCACGCGCGTGAAGGCCCTGCCGGAGGTGCAGGAGTGCCATCACGTGGCGGGCGAGGACGACTTTTTGTTGAAGATCCGGTGCCGCGATACCGCGGATCTGGAGCGGCTGCTCACGGACGAGCTCAAGTCCATCGGCGGTGTCGTGCGCACACGGACGACCGTCGTGCTGCGCACCCTCAAGGAGACGACCGCTGTCCCCGTCTCCGGTGACCGGCCGCTCCGCCCGCCCGACGCGGGCCGGTCACCGGCGGCCAGGGGCCGACCGAGGCACCGTCAGACGTGACCACCCCCATCGCAGCCCCGGACGACCGCACGGCGTTTCGCACGACGGACGAGATCCGTGACCTCGTCGCGGCGTTCGAGGATACGACGCTCCCATATGGGCGGTGGACGCATGCGGCCCACCTCGCGGTCGGGACCTGGTACACGCTGTGGTACGGACGGGCCCAGGCGATGCCGCGGATGCGTGTCGCGCTCCAGCGCTACAACGCCGCGCACGCCCACGAGCCGATGAAGGTCGGCTATCACGAGACCATGACCGGGTTCTGGCTCTGGGCGATCGACCGGGCGCTCCGGCAGATGCCGGTCGAGCGCTCGCTGGCCGAGCTGGTGAACGGAGTGGTCGAGGCTCACGCGGACCGCCAGCTCCCGCTGCGCTACTACACGCGCGACCGCCTCATGTCGCCGGCCGCCCGCCGCACGTGGACAGAACCGGACGTGCGGCCCCTCGAGCCGTAGGGAGGGGTGCGGGGGACCGCGCGCTCGGCCGGTTCGGGCGCCGGTACCATCATGGCCGCCGTGTCGCCGGCGCGGCGGATGAGCGGGGGCGGGGAGAGGCCCGCGTGACCGCGGGTGGCGTACGGCACATCGGCGGGCGCGTTGCCGCCCGGCCAGTCTCGACTCTTCCCCGGCAGGTCCGGGCGGGGATGGGCCAGGATGTAGGCCGCGAGGTCGAAGGCGTCCTGGTCACTCAGGGTTCCTGGGCGGTCGTAGGGCATGGCCAACCGGATGAAAGCCGCCAGCCGCTCGATGCGCGCCAGGCCGGCACCGATGCTGAAGGAGCGCGCGCCCCAGAGCGCCGGGGCGAGCCGGGGAGGGGTGGCCGACCCGGTTCTGGGGACCTGCGCCCCCTGCCCCGCCGCGCCGTGGCACCGGGCGCAGTTGGCGACGAAGAGCGGACTCCCTCGATCCGGGTCCCCGGTCAGTCGGGGCAGCCGCGGGATGCCCTCGCCCCGCACGTGCGCGCCGGCCGGAACGCCCGTCGATAGGTACGCGAGATAGCTCACGATGTCTTCCATCTCGCGACTGGACGGCGGGAGCCGCCGCCCGGTGAGACTGCGGGTCAGACAGTAATTGACCCGATCCTCGATCGTCACGACCGCACCGGTCCGCTCGGCGAAGCGCGGGTAGCGGGCGAACGCGCCCAGGAGCGGCAGGACATCGGGGCGGCGGCCCCCGTCGAGATGGCAGCTCTCGCAGCGCAGGTTGGACCCGACGTAGCGGGGAAGGCTCTCGGGGGTGTGCTCGAGCAAGGCCCGTCCGCGACGCAGTGCGGCGCCCAACGGTCCGCTCGGCATCGAGGAGTCGGGTGGCACGACCGAGCCGTCGACGGTATCGGCGTCTGCATCGCGCGACGGAACGTGGATGTCGACGGTCCGGACGGGGGAGATGATCTTGCACGCCGTCCCCGCGAGTGCGGCTGCGAATGCGATCGCGACGGCGATCACCCTGCGCGACGGACGTCGGTCGCTCACCACCGGCAGGATGTCCAGGGACTCACGCCGCCGAGCTCGTGCCGGTATCGGTCGCGTGCCCCGCTCCCTGCCAGGCCGCGAGACCGCCGGCAAGGTTCTCGACGGCGTCGACACCGGCCGCGAGCAGAATGCTGCCGGCGATGGTCGATCGCGCGCCCGACTGGCAGTGCACGACGAGCGGCCGGTCCCGGGGCAGGTCGCCGGCCCGGTCGCGGACGAGGCCCAGCGGGACGTGGACCGCCCCCGCGATGTGTCCTGCCGCCCACTCGGCGCGCTCGCGCACGTCGACAACCGTCACGCTGCCCTGGCGGACGCGCGCGGCCAGCTCATCGGCGGTGATGCTCGTCAACGTGCGCAGCCGCCCGCCCGCCCGTCGCCAGGCCTCGAGCGCGGCGCTCGATGCGGTGCCGACGATCCGGTCGATCCCAATGAGCCGGAGATCAGCGACGGCATCGTCCAGCGCGGGCGCGGTACCGACGAGAATCGCGTCGCTCCCGTCCGGGACGATCGATCCGGCCCAGGCGAGAAACGATCGCTCGTACGGAATGCTGATCGTCCCCGGCAGATGTCCGGCCGCGAAATCGGACGCGGGGCGGATATCGATCACCAGTGTGCCGGCGGCGGCCGCGCGACGCACGGCGTCGGCGTCCATCGACGCGGGTGGTGGCGGGGCGGGCGTCGTTGCCCCTCCCTGCCGATTGATCCGCTTGGTCGCGGCGAAGTACGCTGGCGGCTCCGGCTGGCCGGCCTGCACCTGGGCGACGAATGCGTCTTCATCGCGAACGCCGAACGCCCAGTTGTGACGACGCTCGTAGCCGAGTGTCGATTGCGGCACGGCACTCAACCCTTTGCCGCAGGCCGAGCCGGCGCCGTGTCCGGGCCAGAGCTGGAGATAGTCGGGATACGCGGCGAGGCGACCCAGAGATGCGAACAACTGGCGCGCGGCGCGGTCCGACGATCCGGCGATCTGGAGCGCGCGCTCCAGCAGATCGGGCCGCCCGACGTCACCCACGAACACGAAGTCGCCGGTGACGGCCCCCATCGGCTCGTCGGCGGCGGCCGTGTCGGTGACGAGAAAGGTGATGTGCTCGGGCGTGTGCCCGGGTGTGTGGAGCACCTGGATGCGCACCGCGCCGACCGCGATCGTGTCGCCGTCGCGGAGGAGAACAGCGCCGCTCCGCTCGAGATACTCGGGCGTGTACGACCCGGGGCCCTGCCCTTCGCCGGACAGGTAGAGCCTGGCGTCAGCGGCCGCGGCGAGCTCGCTCGCACCCGAGATGAAGTCGGCATGCACGTGCGTCTCGGTCACGGCGACGATCCGCACGCCCTCCGCCCGAGCGGCCGCCAGGTACTGCCCCACGTCGCGCGTGGGATCGATGGCGATCGCCTCCCGGGTGCGCGCGCACGCGACGAGGTAACTGGCCTGGGCAAGGCGAGGATGGTAGATCCGACGAAACAACATCGCCCGTCAGCCTTGCTCCGCCACTCCCGAGGAAAGTACGGAGCGGGACGCTCGTGGGGCGGACCGCGCCGCCCCCGAGCGCCGCCGGGCCCGCCCGGTCACCCGCCGTAGCAGTAGGTACAGCCCCGCTCCTGGGCTCGATTGACCGCCAGCACGCCGACGGGCACGAGCGTCGTCCCGGGCACCAGCTTCTCCGTCCACTCCCGCTTGGCGACATCGGGTGAGACTCCAGCCGCCTTGGCCATCCGACCCGAGAGCACCGTCAGCGCGACATTGCATACGGTAAAGATGACGCCGCGCCCGACGAGGGTGGGCACGTCGGCCCCCGGGGCCACCGCGCCATCGCTGTGCAGGAACGGGTTCCGCGTCGCGGGTGCGTTGGTCTTGGGGTCGTTCACCTTGAGCGCGGATCCGATCTGGTACCGCTCCCAGAGCTCATCGCCGAGGGCGATCGGCATCGCGAAGTGGCGGAGCCCCACGATGGCGGTGAGGTCCTTGTCGCTCAACCCATACGCCTCATGGTTGAGGTTGAGAAAGCCCATCGCGAACGCCATCGCGAATCCTTCGTTCGGCGTGACGGCGTCGAAGAACTGCTTGTGCTTTCCCGTGATCCTGTCGAGCCACGCGTCGCTCCACGGGCCGATGAGCGACCGACCGGCCGAGCCGGCCGGGCTGATCTCCGTCGCTCCGCCCTCCGCTCGCGCGACTGCCGGGACGCCGGGCGCGAGCGCCGCCGCGACGGCGACGGCGCCGATGCCCATCCGACCGAGGAACTCGCGGCGTCCGGTGGCGAGCGACTCGATGGCATCATCGGTGCTCGACCCGCGCGACGCGGGCTCGCGAGTCTCCGCACGACCCCTGCGCTGCTGCACCCGTTCGCTGTCCATGATCGCCTCCCACTCGGGGTAAGGTTCGGTCGCGATCGCTGTCGTTGGGCCACCCAATCTACCGCAAACGGCTGGGCCGCCAAGGGTGGGCCCGGCGCCAGCCGCAGGCGATCATGGCCCCGACCGCGGCAGCCGGCACTGGGCGCTTCTGGCACGTCACGGGGCTCGAACGCGACAGCGGCCCCGGTTCCTCGGGCTCGGGTGGCGGAAACTATTGACGCCGCCGGCCGCCAGCCTCTAACGTGGAAACCGGCGGCGCTGGGCACTCTGTCCAGTGAACACCGACGGGCACCGGTTGCATCGAGCGCTCACGACCGCGGGGCCGGCCATGGTGACCATTGCCATCCTGGTGTGCGACCGCGCCGCGCGCGCGCGGTTGCGGGGAGCCCTGCGCGGCGAGGGGACGCTCGCGTTCTGCGACACGGCCGACCAGTTGCTCTCGGCGGTCGCCGACGGCGCGGCCACCGCGGTGGTCACCGAATGGCGCGATGCGAGCGGGCAGACGGTCGACGGCGCGGTCCGAACCCTTCGGGCCGACTATCCGACGGTGCCGGTGCTCATCTACGCGCCGCTCACGCTCGAGGGCGCGCGCGACATCCTGGCGGCGACGCGCGCCGGCGCGTCCGACATCGTGGTCGCTGACTTCGACGATGTGGGGCACACGATCGGGCAGCGACTGGCGCTGGCCCACTCGTCGGCGCTGAGCCAGCGGATGGTGTCCAGGGTCACGGATCTCGTCTCCCCCACGGTCACCCTCCTCCTGGACTACTGGTTCCGGCACGCACGCGAGACGCCGACGGTGGCGGCGGCCGCACGCGCACTCGGCGTCCACCGGAAGACACTCGCGCTCCACTGCGCACGGGCCGGATTGCCGAGCCCGAGCGCGCTCGCCTGCTGGGCGCGCCTCATCCTCGGCGCGCAGCGCCTCGAGGATCCCGGGCGCACGACGGAGCGGGCGGCGCTCGAGTTGGGGTTTCCCTCGGGATCGGCGTTCCGCAACATGCTCAAGCGCTACACGGGCATGTCCCCGTCGGACGTGCGCGAGCGAGGCGGAAGCGTCTGTGTCGTGGAGCTCTTCACCGCCCGGCTGGCGCACTCCGTCGGCCTCCGCCGCTCCTGCGCGGCGCCCATCCCGCAGGTGACCGTCGCGCGGCTCGGGGCGTTCCTGGCGGCGCCCGGCGATGCGCGAGATCCGACGCGACCCCGCCGGGTCGCACGCTCGGGTCGCGTCGGCCGCCCGCCGCGCGTGGGGCCGCGCCCGGCGGCACCGCTTGGCCCACCCGTGCCGCTTCCCCGGACCCGCGGCCGGAAGCCGACGCGACACTGAGTCGGCCGCCCAGGCGGCAGGCCCCATACGGCTCAGTCGGCCGGAAGCCCCCACACCGCCGGTGTCGCGAGCTCGACGCTGTTGCCGGCCGGGTCGCGCAGGTAGAGCGATCGACCCCCCTTGGGCCACCGCACCTCGGCCTCGAGCTGGATACCGGCGCCGCCGAGGCGCTCGCGCCAACTGCCCAGGGCAGCCTCCTCGACTCGAAAGGCCACGTGGCCGGCACCGACGGCCCCGTGTCGGAGCTGTCCGCGCTCGCCGGCGATCTCCTGTCCGCGCTGCGTCGCGCCGGGGTCGAAGACGAGCAGCATCCCGCGACCGCAGCGAAAGAAGACGTGACGCCCGGCCTGACGCGCGTACACCTCGAGCCCAATGATCCCGGCATAGAAGCGCTCGGCCGCCGCGAGATCGTCCGCGTAGAGACATGTCTCGAGCACCCCGCTCACGTCTGCGCGCATGCGCCCCTCGACGTCCGGGACGCCCAAACCGGCTGGCGGCTCGTGTGCCCGGTGGACAGTTTGATGGTCACGCCCGAATGCCCGAGGATCTGATGCCCGTAGTGATTCGCCATCCCCTACCCTGGCTCGTCGCCTCTCTCATCTGCCTGCGCATCCCGGCCGCCGCCGGACAATCGAGCGGTGCGCACCCGTTTGGCGCGGACGACCTGTCGAAGCTGCGCGAAGCCCATGCCGTCGCCGTCGCGCCGGATGGGGCCTCGATCCTCTACGATGTGATGTACTTCGACCACACCGGCCCGGCAAAGCACGAGTGGCATCTCATCGCATACTCCGGCGCCCCCGACCGAAAGCTGGAGCTACCGGAGCACTTCACGCCGAGCGGATTCACGAGCGACGGCACGGCCCTGTACGGGACACTGCCGGTCGCCGAGCATCCGCAGCTCGCGATCGTTCCACTCGAGCCGTCCGGGGGAGCGACCCGTATTGTGTCGCTCCCATCGGGCGTGCAGCGGGCGGCGATCGCCCCTGACGGACGCCACTACGCGCTCCTCGCCGACCCGGCTCCCAGGGATTCGCTCGCGGCGGTGCGCACGGTCGTCGAGAACACGCAGACCGAGCTGTACGTCGTCGACGCGACGGGCGCCGACGGCGGATGGTGGTGCCCCGCACTCGACCAGATCACGGAGATCGCCTGGTCGCCGGACGGCTCGCGCGTCGCGGTCATCACCCAGACCCCCAAGATCGGGCACCACGACGTGCGCGCGGCGATCGACGTCTGTAGCCGGAGTGGGGCCCGGCGGATCGCCGAGCTCCGGGCGCCCGTGAGCGGCATCGCCTGGACCGAGGGTGGGAAGACCCTCGCGTTCACGAGCACGACCACCGACGTGCTGACGCCCGATCACGTCTGGACGGTCGCCGCAGATGGCGGCACGCCCATCGATCGGACTCCACACCTGACCGGTTCGGCGGTGGGATTGGTCGGCGACCCGGCCGGCGACGTGTGGGTCGAGGTCCACAAAGGAGTCTCGGTCGAGATCGACGCCCTGCGGGGCGGTCAGCTCACGGATGCCATCCGGTGGCCCGGCGGGATCATCGCGCGGCTCCCGGTGTTTCCGGCATTCACGTCGTCCCCCGCGGCGATGGCCTTCACCGTCGGCGATCCGACGCACACGCAAAACGTGGCGAGGCCGGCGGGGAGTGCGCTCGAGCGCATCACGCACGAGGGCGACTCGCTGATAGCGCACCTCGCGCTCGGGGACGTCCGGGTCGTGAGCTGGACGGCAAAGGATGGAACGCATCTGGAAGGGATCGTCACCTTCCCGGCCGGATATCGCGCCGGGACCAGGGCGCCCTTCCTCGAGCTTCCACACGGTGGCCCCGAGGCCAACGACCCTCTGGAGTTCGACTTCCTGTCCCGGTTCGCGGCCGGACTCGGGTACGTGGTGATGCAGCCACAGTACCGCGGCTCGACGGGATACGGGTCCGACTTCCTCGATGCGATCTACCAGCATTTCGGCGATCGCGCGTACAGCGACGTCAACAGCGCGACCGACGAGGCGATCGCGCAGGGGTGGGCCGACCCGGATCGGCGATCTTCGGGTGGAGCGCCGGGGGCTTCATGACGGCGTGGACGGTGACGCAGACGCACCGTTACAAGGCGGCGATCGAAGGCGCAGGCATCACGGATTGGCTGAGCTTCATCCCGACGAGTGACATCACCCAGGTCGACTACGACGCGCGCTTGCAGGAGAAGCAGGTCGAGCCGTTCCTCCAATTCTCCGCGGTGATGCACGCGGACCAGGTCACGACGCCGCTGCTCATCCTCCACGGCGAGGCCGATCTGCGCGTGCCGACGTTCCAGGGGCGCGAGCTGTTCGTGCTGCTCTCGGAGCGCGGCAAGACCGTCCGCATGGTCACCTACCCGGGCTCGCCACATTTCCCCAACCGCATCGAGCAGCGGCGTGACATCCTCGAGGAGATCGCCAACTGGCTGGCGCGTTACAACGGCACACAGGTGAGCGCGCGGTAGGCACGCGATAGCCGCGCGCGCCGGGCGCGCCTAGTCGGCCACCCCTCCCCCGTCGACGACGAGGGCGGTCCCGGTCATGAAGGCGGAGTCGTCGGAGGCGAGGAAGAGAACGGCCCTGGCGATGTCCTCGACCGTCCCGATGCGGCCGAGCGGGCGGTTCGCGGCACCGGCCCGATACGTCTCCCACTCCAGGCCGCGCATCGCTGCTTCCCTGGGGAGCATCGGGGTGTCGACATCGCCCGGGCAGACGCAGTTGACGCGGATCCCCTGGGGCCCGTGATCGATCGCCATCGCCTTGGCCATGACGATCAGCCCACCTTTGGCCGCGCAGTACGCGGCGGCCCGATCGCCCCCCTGGATGCCCCACCCCGAGCTGTTGTGGATGATCGAGCCGGAGCGCTGGGCGATCATCTCCGGTAGGGCGTACTTCGACATCAGAAAGGCCCCCTTGAGGCTGACGTCGATCGTCTCGTCCCATTCGGTCTCGGACATCTCGGGAACGGTACGCGGGTAGTACACCCCGGCGTTGTTGAAGAGGATGTCGAGCCGACCGAACGCCCGCGTGCTCTCCTCGACCGCACGCTGGCAGTCCGACGCCTGTCGGACGTCACCGCGAACGAAGATCGCCGCGCCTCCCCGTCGCTCGATCTCACCGACGACCGTCCGTCCACGCGCCTCGTCCCGTCCCACGATGCCGATCCGCGCCCCTTCGGCCGCCAGGAGCGCCGCCGTCGCCCGTCCGATTCCGGACGTGGCGCCGGTGATCACCGCCACCCGCCCCTCGAGCTTCACTGCGGACCTCCTCTGAGAGTGACCATCGGTCGAGATGGGCGGCGATCACTCACCACCGGCTCCCAACGGGCGCCCGCCGGTGCCGCGCGACGCCGATGGCGCGCGGCGCCTTGGGGCGGTGCGCCCGGGGGGGCGGTTGGCGCAACTGCCTCCGTACTCGAATCGCCACGGCAACCAGCACGAGCACTAGACAGAGCTCGACATAGAGCTTCTCGCCGTCGAGCGGATCGAGGTGAAAGGGCGTGTCGCCGAGCTCGGGGTCGGTCAGGATACCGTGGACGTAGAAGATCGGCGCCATGCCGTAGGCGGTGAAATGGAGACGCTTCCACCAGGTGCGTCCGATCGCACGCCGGAAGTACGACGTGATGCCAATGAAGAGCAAGGCGTAGAGCGCCAGGGCGCCGAGGCTGTTGACCAGCGGCTGCCTCGGTCCATTCAGCGGGTAGAGAAGATCCACGACGCGAAAGTGGACCGGTCCCGAAAAGAGCAGGATCACGGGGTGCGCGCCCCCGACCGCCAGGGCGGCGTACGCTGTCCAGTTGTGGAGCTGGAACGTGCTGATACGCCGGTGTGGCCATTGGCGCACCGGATTGTACTTCACCGCCATCAGGAGCCCGAGCAAAAGATTGACGGTCAACAGCGTCAGCGCGAGCAGCCCGGCGTAGCTCGCGAGATCGAGTGCCGTCACCGGTACCCGAGCGCCATTGCTGGGGGCCCGCATGCCGAACGGCAAGCGGCGTGCATGCCGCCGCAGCGGGTCATTGGACGGTCGCCGGTTGCGCGGGGGCCGCGGGCACCGGCGCGGTGACGATGGCGGGGACGTTCAACTGCTTCACGAGGGCGTTGAACGCGGCCAGGTCACCGGTCTCGATCCCCCGGAGCTTGGCCAGCTGACTGTCGGTGCGCTTCGCGAGATCGGCATACATCTGCCGCTGCGCGGGCGTGGGCGCCGCATCACCGGTGACGAGCTCCATGTCGAAGGTCAGCCACTGGTTGTAGAGCACGACGGGAAAATGGCCGCTGATCTCGTCGGCATGGTAGTGCACATCCATGATCGAGTCGCGGACTGCCTCGAGCTTCGCGAGCAGCGGCGGTACGGCGGCGTCGATGCGCGGGGCATATGGCTGGCCACGGGTGTTGGCCTGCCAGGCCTTGAGCTCCCGCTCCATGGCGTCGATCCGCGTCGTCTGCTCGACGATGGCCCGCACGCGGTCGCGCGCGTCGTTCCAGAGCGCTTGCTGCGCCTCGAGATCGGCCGTTGGCGTCGTGACTCGCGGGTCGCGCTCGACGATCAGCGGTTGGGTGTAGCTCCGGCCGGCGACAGTCAGGCGTACGGTGTAGTGTCCCGGCGGGACGAGCGGGCCGGCACGCGTGCCGAAGTCGACGACGATGTCCGAGTACTTGGGGACATCCTCGGGCCGCAGGTTCCAGACGAACCGGTTGTGCCCGGCGCGGGCGGGCACGAGCGAGTCGCCGGGCTCGTACGAGACGCTGTCGCCCGCTTCGATCATCGCCCGTTGGCCCTCGGCCTCGGTCTGCCCTCCTCGGCGCGCGATGCCGGACCGGCGCCCCTGGTGGGCGGAGGGAAAGGCCGGGGTGAGCGTGTCACGACGGGTGCTGTCCTTCGCGGCGGAGTCGCGGGCCGCCGCACTGACGGCGGTCGCTCGACTCGCCGTGTCGGCCGCCCCGGAGTCGCGCTTCGGCGTGCTCGAGAACGTGCGGAGGACCGCCCCCGCGGAGTCGAGAAACGCGAGTGTGACCTCGCCGGCGGGCTTGCTACCCAACACGTAGTCGATCACCGCTCCCGACGGCGGATTCGCCGCCACGGGCCCCTGGACGCGACCGCGCTCGCCCTGGATCCGGAGCGCGGGCTCCGGCAAAAGCAGACGGACACTGTCCGGCAGCACGGCCGCGCCACTCGTGGCCGCGAGCTGGCGGACGGGGGCGATGTCGTCCAGCACCCAGAAGGCGCGCCCGTGGGTCGCGACGACCAGATCACTGCCGTGGAGCGCGATGTCCCGCACCGATGTGCGCGGAAGGTTGAGCTGGAGGGAGCGCCAGTGCGCGCCGTCGTCCAGCGAGACATAGATGCCGGTCTCGGTTCCCAGGTACAGGAGCCCACGGCGCGTCGGATCCTCGCGAATCACGCGGGCGACGGCGCCCCTCGGCAACCCGCCGCCGATGGCTGTCCAGCTGTGCCCGAAATCGGTCGTGCGATAGACGTACGACCCGGCGTCGTCGAGCTGATACCGGTTGGCCGCGATGTAGGCCCGTCCCGCGTCGAAGTGCGAGGCCTCGATGACGCTGATGCGCGTGTACGTCGCGAGCTGTCGCGGGGTGACGTCCTGCCACGTCGCGCCGTCGTCCCGCGACAGGTGAAGGAGCCCGTCATCGGACCCTGTCCAGAGCACGCCCTGGGTCACCGGCGACTCCGCGAACGCGAAGATCGTCCCGTACATCTCGGTGCCGACGAAATCGCGCGTGATCGGTCCGCCGACCCACCCCATGGTCGCCGAATCGTGCCGCGTGAGATCCGGGCTCAGGACCTGCCAGTGCGCTCCGCCGTCGGTCGTGCGCCAGAGCTTCTGATCGGCGACGTACAGGGTGCCGGGTCGGTTGGGTGAGAACGCGATCGGGAACGTCCACTGGAACCGCTCGGGGACCGCGCGGATCGGGTATCCGTCCCAGTTCGCGAGCCAGCCGGAGATGTCGCGCAACTGCTTGGTGTCGTCGTTGTACGTCGCGAGCTGACCGAAATACCCGGACCCGTAGGAGATCTGCGGGTTCCGCGGGTCGGCGATGACGTACCCGGACTCGCCGAACGGGAGCGCCAGCCAGTCGGTCCGTCCGATCGTGCCGAAGTCGGATCGGCTCGCGATGCGGACGCTCGAGTTGTCCTGCTGCGCGCCATAGATGCGATAGGGGAAGGCACTATCGGTGCTGACGTGATAGAACTGGGCGGTCGGCTGATTCTCCTGCGTCGACCACTGCTCGCCCCCGTCGAGACTGATCGTCGCGCCGCCGTCGTTCCCCTCGATCATCCGCTTCGTGTCGTGCGGATCGATCCAGAGCTCGTGGTCGTCGCCGTGCGTGAGCCCACGCACCTCGGTGAACGTCCGGCCGCCGTCGGTGGAGCGCCAGGTGCCGAGGTTCATCACGTAGACGGTGTTCGCATTCTGCGGGTCGGCCGTCAACAGGCTGTAGTAGAAGGGGCGGATGTTCCACTTCTGGTCGCCGCTCGTGCGCGTCCAGTGTGCGCCGCCGTCATCCGACCGGTAGATGCCGTAGGCCGAGTCCTCGGGTGTTGTCTCGACGTAGGCATAGACCCGATCCGCCTGTGCGCCGGAGGCCGAGACCCCGATCCGGCCGACCGGCACGGTGGGCATCCCGGGATTGCGCGTGATGTTGGTCCAACTGTCACCGCCGTCCGTGCTCTTGTACAGCGCGCTCGCACCGCCGCCGCCGCGGAACGTCCACGGCGTACGCTGGAACTTCCACATGGCCGCGTAGAGGACCCGCGGGTTGAGGGGGTCGAGCGAGAGGTCGATCGCGCCGGTCGAGTCGTTGACGAAGAGGACGCGCGACCACGTCGTGCCACCGTCCGTCGACCGGTAGACGCCGCGCGCCGGGTTGGGGCCAAAGGCGTGCCCGAAGGCGGCGACGTAGAGGCGGTTGGGGTCGGTGGGGTCGACACGGATGGCCGCGATGTGGCGGGTGTCGGCGAGCCCGATGTGCCGCCACGTGCGGCCGGCGTCGGTCGACCTGTACATCCCGTCGCCCTCGGAGAGGTCCTCGCGGAAATCGCTCTCCCCGGTCCCGACGTACACCACGTTGGGATCGGATGGCGCGACGGTCACCGCACCGACGGACCCGATCGTCGAGACCTGGTCGGTGACATTCCGCCAGGACTGGCCGGCGTCTTCCGTCTTCCACACGCCGCCGTAGGCGCCACCAAAGTAGAACGTGCGCGGGTGGACGGGGTCCCCGGTGACGGCCACGGCGCGTCCGCCACGGAACGGCCCGACCAGCCGCCAGCGCAGACCGCGCAGCATCGGATCGGAGGCGGGGAGCGGGAGGGCGGAATCGGAACCGGCCGTCACCCCTGCCGCACCGCGCGACGCCCCCGCGGACGCCGACTGACGGGTCGGTGGCTGCCCCATCGCCGGTCGCGGCCCTACCAGGGCGGCCACCGCGGCGCCGGCCAGGGTCAGGGGACGGAGGCAGAAGGGCGGAAGCTGCATGCTGGGGGGACCCTCGCAGGTGAGCGCGTGCGGCTGCCGGGACGGAGTGTCCTCGGCACCTCGCCGGCCAGCAGGACGGGGCCGACCCGGCGGCGCTGAAATGTGCCCAATGCGACCGGCTTCGTCGACCACCGCACCCGTGCGGAGGTGGGGCCGGCAGGTGATGGGTCAGCCGGGGCGCCCCGGACGTCGGGCGAAGCGGCGCCAATGTATACAACGCGGCGCGCAGGCACGGCGGCTCGCCCCTCGAATCACGCCGTTCACCCCTCCCGGGCTGCCGTTCGCCCCGGGACTGACGCCGAAGGATGGTGTTCACATGTTGCTTCGTCACCTTGTGCGTGACGTCTGCCCTCTGCCGGTCCTCAGGGCCGTGACACGCTCCGAGCCCCGCGCGGGGACGCGTGCCGCCGCGGCGCCGGGCGCGGCCTCGCGCATACGGCGATCGGAAGGCGCCCGCGTGTACCGGGCGCTCCAGGCGGCGATCATCGACGGGCGGCTTCGGGCCGGCGGGCGCATCATCGAAGAGCACATCGCGGCCCAGTTCCGCGTCAGTCGGACGCCCGTGCGGGACGCCATCCAGCGGCTTCACCGCGAAGGATATGTGGTCACGCCGATCGGGTTCCGCCACGCCCGACCGATCGTCGCTCCGCTCTCACATGCCGATGCTGCCGAGCTGTTCGCGCTCGTCGCTCTTCTCGAGAGCTTCGCCGCGGCAGCGGCGGCCCGACTGCCGACCCACATCCGGCTCGACCTCGCCGACGAGCTGGCGGCGGCGAACGAGGCGTTCCGCCGCGCGGGGTCGGCGAGTCGATCCAAGCCCGATCAGATTCGCGAGCTCGACCGATCGTTCCACGCAGGGTGTACCCGAGCGGCCGGCGGCCCTCGCCTGGCGATGCTTCTCGACATCGTGAAGCCGCAGGCGGACCGGTACGCGGTACAGTTTCCGATGCTGCTCGCCCGTCGCGTCCTCGCGAGCGTCGCCGAGCACGAGGCGATCGTCCAGGCGATCCGGGCGGGTGACCCGGAGGCGGCCCGCGAGGCCGTGGTGGCGAACTACGAACGCAGCTCGGCGCAACTCACGGAGGGCATGGGCGCCGCGCAACGCGCCCCGCGCCGCATGGCGGGGGACGCCGCGGGCCGGTCGGCGCGGCGAGAGGAGCGGCGAACGGAGCGGCGAACGCGCGGCTGAGCGATCGCGACCACAGGACTCCGAGCCGGCGAGCGAGAGCCGGCGAGCGAGAGCCGGCGGTTTCGACCGGGCGATATACATTTGAGGGTTTCAGGCGGCGGGCCCGGACCCCTGGGCGGCGGGCGTGCCGCGCGTACCCATTCGCATCGGCCAATGCCTTCTTCGTACGACGCGATCGTCATCGGTGGCGGGCACAACGGCCTCGTGACCGCCGCGTACCTGGCGAGGGCGGGACGTCGGGTCTGCGTGCTGGAGCGACGCGACGTGCTGGGCGGCGCGTGTGTGACCGAGGAGGTCTGGCCAGGGTACAAGGTCTCGACGGCATCCTACGTCAACAGCCTCCTCCGCCCGGAGATCATTCGCGACCTCGAGCTGGCCAGGTACGGCTTCGAGATGCTCCCGCGCAGCCCGTCGAGCTTCTCGCCGTTCCCGGATGGCCGCTACCTCATGTTGGGTCCCGACAAGGACATGACCCGACGCGAGGTCTCGAAGTTCTCGAGCAAGGACGCCGAGGTGCTGCCGAAATACGAGGCCATGCTCGAGCGGGTCGCCGACTTCATCGAGCCGACGCTGATGATGACGCCGCCGGATCCCTGGTCGCTCCGCCCGGGGAATCTGGCCAAGCTGGCGAAGCTGGGGCTGGGCTTCGTCAAGCTCGGCCGGCAGGATGGGACGGCAGCCGTCGAGATCCTCACCGGCGCGGCCCGCCCGATCCTCGATCGATGGTTCGAGTCCGAGCAGCTCAAGGTGACGCTCGCCACCGACGCCGTGATCGGTGCCATGGCCGCGCCGTCGATGCCGGGCACCGCCTATGTGCTCTTCCACCATGTCATGGGCGAGACGAACGGCGTCCGGGGCGTCTGGGGGTACGTGCGCGGCGGGATGGGCAGCATCAGCAACGCGATCGCGGCGTCGGCGCGTGCGTACGGGGCCGACATCCGGACCGGCGCCGAGGTCAGCCGGATCCTCGTGAAGCATGGGCACGTAGAGGGCGTGGCGCTCACCGACGGCACGGAGTTCCGTGCTCCGCGGGTCGCGTCGGGCGCGGACGCGCACGTCACGTTCGAGCGGCTGATGGACCCGAAGGACCTGCCGGCGGAGTTCCGGCAGCGCGTCGCCACGATCGACTATCGCAGCGCCAGCCTCAAGATCAACGTCGCGCTGAGCGAGGTCCCCGACTTCACGGCCTGTCCGGGCGCGACACCCGGCCCTCAGCACCGGGGCACGATCCATATCTGCCCGACCCTGGACTACATCGAAGAAGCATACGACGACGCGAAGTTCGGACGCCCCGCGCGCAACCCGATCCTCGAGTGCACGATCCCGTCGGTGCTCGACGAGACGGTGGCACCGAAGGGGCAGCATCTCATGTCGATGTTCATCCAGTACTTCCCCTATCGACTCGCCGACGGCACGCCGGTCGAAGCGGCAAAGGAACGGTTCGCCGATCGGTGCTTCGACCTGCTCACGGAGTACGCGCCCAATTTTCGGCGCGCGGTCATCGACCGGCAGGTGCTCGCGCCGGTCGATATCGAGCGGCGCTTCGGTCTCACCGGCGGCAACATCATGCAGGGGGCGATGGGACTGTCCAGCCTCTTCTTCATGCGCCCGGTGGCCGGGTACGCGGACTACCGGACGCCGGTGCGTGGTCTCTATCTGTGCGGCGCGGCGACTCACCCCGGGGGAGGCGTGATGGGCGCCTCGGGCTACAACGCCGCCCGCGAGATCCTGCGGGACGGCAAGGCCAGAGGCTAGCGGCGCGTCACCGGTAGGGCCGGCGCGGGCGCCGGTCGTCCGAGGTGCCGCTGTCCGCTGCGGACTCGCGCGCCTGCCGCACACGTTGCTCGATGTCGAGCAACCGCCGCTGCTGTTGATCGGTCAGGACGGCGAGCGCCGCTTCCCGCGCGTGCACGGCCGCGTCGTGGACGGCACCCATCGCGGCCGCGACCGCCTTGCGGTGGGCGATGAGCGAGTCCCGCCCGGCCGGCGTGAGATGCACGAGATCGATCGATGCGAGCGGGGTGTTCGGGCCGAGGGTATCGAGCGCGGTTCGCGCGGCGCCCTGGCTCCGCTCCATCGCTGTCCGGATGGTGTAGAGTGCGGCCGTCTCGGGATCGGTCAGCCCCAGGTCTCCGCGCGCCGCCATGATCAGCGCCAGCGGGTTGTCGGGGTCCGCTGCGCGGGCGAGGGCGGCGAGGTGCGGGTCGATGATGCTGTGGACCGGTGGCAGGCCGCCGCCCTCCGGCCGTCCCCTCATGCCGGGCGCGCTCCCCATCCCGCCGACTTGCCCGAGGGCCGTCGCGGGCACGAGCAGAACCGCAAGCACGGGCCCGCGGAGCGCTCGGACGATCCTCGCCGGTGCGGACTGCGGCCGGGGAAGGATCATGCGCAGCGCCCGTCGACGGCGCGCTCGGGCGCCTCGAAGATGAGACTCATGCAGCTCACCCCGGCCTCGGCTTTCTGGAGCTCCGACACATCGACCGTGGCCGTGCGGTACCCTTCGCGTGACAGTCGCGCTGCCGTCGCGGGGGCATTGGCGGGTACGATGACCGTCTCGCCGACCCGGACGACGTTGGCGCCCCACGGCTCGCCGGGTGCGACCGCGACCGTACGCGCCCCCTCGAACGTCGCCGGGTGCACCCAGTCCGGATTGACGAGGGCGGTCGCGTCGTCGAGCCGCCCACAGGCGCTCTTGAGGTGGAGGCACCGGGTGACCGGCACGGGCACCACCGTGTAGCCCAGGGGACAGAGCATCGCACGGAGCTGGACGGTGGCGGCGGCGTTGGTACGCGGGGTCTGGCCCACGTAGAGCGTGCGGCCGAGATGCAGCACATCACCGCCGTCGAGCGTCGCAGGGGCGGTGAGCCACCGTACCTCGCGGTAGCGGCACAGCTCGTCCGCCATGACTGCGGACTCCGGGCGCCGGCTGCCGGCGCCCATCGGGGCGAGCACGGCGAGATCGTCGAGCACGATCGCCGTATCCTCGACGAACGTCGCGTCGGGGAGCGTGTCGAGCGGCGGCAGCGCGATCACGCAGGCCCCGGCGGCGCGGAGCGCGTCCTGGTACGCACGGTGCTGCTCACGCGCGAGGCTGACGTCGATCGGCTCACGATCGAGGAACGAGAGCTCGCACTCTGCCAGTCGGGCGCTCGGCGCCCGGGTGATCGCCACCAGCACGGACATCAAGTGTCACCCCGCCGGCACGGGCGCGGCCGGAGCGCCACCGGCTCGACGCGCCGGCGGTGGCACGACCCGGTCCTGCGCGATCCGGTCCTGCGCGATCCGGTCCTGCGCGATCCGGTCCTGCGCGATCCGGTCCTGCGCGATCGGGTCATGCCCGACGCCGTCATGCCCGACCCGGCGCGGCGCCGACCAGCGCGCAGACGCCGCGCAGGGCGGAGGCCTCGACGCTTCCCGGCGCCTCGTCGCTGAAATCGTTCTCGCCCGCGCTGAAGGTCGCCGTCTGCGAGATCAACACACCCGACGGCCGGTACCGCGCCGCCGAGCGCAGTGCCGTCTGCTGCGCGCCGCAGTCGACCACCACGTGCATGACGATGCTGCCCACGAGACCGTCGGGGTCCTTCCGCGGCGGGTGCAGGGTGAACCGCTCCCAGACATCGGCGCGCCCTGACGCCAGGCGCGTGATGCGGCTGGTATCGACCGCCACGACGGTCGGGAACCTGGGGTCCGAGATGACGCGCCAATGATCGCCCGTCTGGGCGGCCACGCGGTGCGCCGACAGTGCTGCCAGCGCCCCCAGTGCCGTCAGTGCCGCGCATGTCTCCCACCGTGCTGCACGCACCCGCATTCGATCGCTCCTCGTCGCGCCCCCGGCCGCTGAGGCCGCTCCTTGCCCCCGAACCGCAATGTAGCCGGGCATCACCCGGGCTTCACCCGGGCATCACCCGGGCATCACCCGGGCATCACCCGGGCATCACCGGGGCTACGCGCGGGCGTCGGGGACGACGCCCGCCGATCGGGTCCGCCAGTAGCGGGCGAGGCCAACCCAACTCGACGGGATAGAATGAGCGTACCGTGCCACGACGTCGGCGGGGAGGATCTGACGGAGTTCGGCGGTGATGCGGGCGGCGAATGCAGCGGCACGCGCGTCGTCGCTCGGTGCCTGACCAGCGACCGTGCCGCCCGCGGCGCCGCCCCCGTCGGCGAGGGAGGCCCGGACGAGCTCCGCCCAGCTGTCGAGGTGCGCCGCCAGGTCGTCGATGTGCCGGGCCGCGTCCGGGTAGGCGCCGAAGTGCGTGACGACCACCTGCGACGGATCCCACGCGCGGATGCGGCGCAGGCTCTCGCTCCACCGCTCGAGATCCACATCCGGCGGCGGCGTGACCGGCAGGACATACGACTGGCCCGGGTACCGCTCGCCCAGGGTGTCGCCGACGAATGCGACCCCCGACGTCTCGTCGAGATACGCCACGTGGTGCCAGGCGTGTCCCGGTGTGTACGCGGCGCGCACCGGGCGGCCGGCAATGTGAAGCGCGTTCTCCGCCTCGAGCACCGACACGTTGGCAGCCGGAACGGGCGCGACGTCGCCCCACAACTCGGCCATCCGGTCGCCGTAGATCATCGTCGCGCTTCGGAGCAACCGGGCCGGATCGATCACGTGGGCGGCGCCGCGGGCGTGCACGTAAACGCGGATGCGGGGATTCTCACGCACGAGCGTGCCGGTGCAGCCGGCGTGATCGAGATGAATGTGCGTGAGCAGCACGCTCTCGATGTCCGAGATCGAGGCGCCCAGCTCGGCGAGCCGGCGCCGGAGCGTGTCCAGAGTCGTCGTCGGGCCGGGGTCGAGGAGGGCGACCGCCCCCTGCCCCGCCAGCACCACGGCGGCGACGGAGCGCTGCTCCCCCAGGTACTCGAGATCGATGAGCGTGATGCCGGGGGCGATCGGCGCGGGCGGCGCCGGCGGCGTTCTGGAACCGGCCGCTGGATGGGACGCTGGGTGGGATGCGGGCATGCGAATAGTATACGCCCGCACCCGATCGGCCCCCGACGGGTCACATGGTATCGCGCCGGAAGAGGAGCTCGTAAACGAGCGGTCGGGGCAGGCGGTGGCTCGTCACCGTGACGCGGAGGCGGACGCGCGCGCCGCCATCGATGAAGATCACGGCGTTCTCCCGTTGGCCGTCCGGGGCCGCGATCGTCTGCCGGAGGGTGTCGCCGGCGGTTACCAGGTGCGCGCGGTCGACCTCGTGGGTGAGCGGGTTCGACCAGTTGACGGTGTCGCCGTTCACCGGTGTCACGACAGGGTTGGATCCGTCGAAGGCGATGCGCACGCTGTCGGCGCGCAGGTCCATCCGCATCGTGTGCGGCGTCGGGTTCACCTTGTTGAGCCGCGAGCGGGCGATCGGCCGCGTGATGAAGCTCATGTGGGCGACGGTCCGATCGACCGCAGCGCGAATGTTCTCACTCGAGTCGGCGATGAGCGAGTAGACGAACGGCCCCCCGTTCGGGATCGCGGCCGGTGAGCCGGCGGGAGCGGATGCGCTCGGCTCCACGGCCGCAGGTGCCTGGGCGCCGGCGGCGGTGCTCATCGCGAGCGCCGCAGGCAGGGCAAGCGCGGCGGTGATCAGCACGCCAGGGCGCCGCGCGCTGAAGCTCGCGCCGCCGTGGATCGAGCACGACCGCGTCGCCAAGTGTTGCCGCTGCCGTAGGGTCGCCGGAAATCGTAGGGACTGCATGAGCACCTCGTGTCGCAGTGATCGTCTCGCATTGATGGAGCGTCACACGCCCCGGGTCGTCAAAGGGTGGACCCCGATGGTGACCGGACGTGACCGGTCATACGCGCTCGTACGCGCTCCCGGGTGGCCGATCGTGGCGCGAACGCTAGCCGTGGTGCGCGCGCGCCACATGTCGCGTGGGACCAAAGCGATGGGCCCTGGGGTCAGGAGCGACGCGTGGGGGGTCGCGTGCGGCGCTCGGTTGGTGCATCCTGAGGTCCGGCGGCGCGAGCCCGCGGCCCCTCAGTTGCATCGTGCGCGTACATGAACCGCGAGGTGATGCCGCTGGCAGCGCTGGCTCGAATATCAGGCCCGACGGAGCGAGTGATCAGCTTCGTCGAGCCGTCAACGGGGCTCCAATGGATCGTCTTCGAGGGGCGCGCCGACCGGCATGACTCGGCCGATATGAGCCGCTGTCTCTTCTTTGTGTCAGAGGCGGCAATCCGGCGGGTCTGCCGGTACCCGGAGGGGTGGGCCGAACTCTCTCCCGCGGAGCTGCTGGAGCTCAGCTGGCAGGTCTAGCTGCCGAGCTCGAGGGGAGTCTCCCGGCCGAAGCGGGTCGGGGCAAAAGGCGCGAGGTCGAACGATGTGCGGCCGGTGGTGACGAGGTCCGCGTTGATCTCCGCGATCACCGACGCAAACTTGAACCCGTGGCCCGAGCATGGGCTGCACACGAGCACGCGCGCCGCGTCCGGGTGCCATCCGACCACGAACCGGCTGTCCGGCGTGTTGGTGAAGAGGCAGGTCGAGGCCGCCCGCAGCGGAGCGCGCGCGATCCCGGGTAGAATAGCTCTGAGCACGACCCGTAGCCGCTCGATTTCGTCCGGTCCCACGGACTGCCGCGCGACGTCCGGATCGGCGACGGTCTCTCCCTCGTGAAAGATGGATGCCTTGACGCCGGTCTCGAGACGCGGGAAGCCGTACACCATCCGACCAGGGTGATACTCACAGGCGAAGATGGGAAACCGGTCGACGCTGTACTCGTCGCGCGTGGCGCGGGCACCGTCGGCGGACCCGCGAGGCCGCACGACGGCGGCGGCGGCGGCGGGGCTCTCGCCGGGGTCGAACCAACCGACGACCTGTCGCTCGACGCTCAGCGGGAGGTCGCAGTCGGCGAGCACCTGACGCGCCCAGGGACCGGCGCAGACGATGAGGTAGTCCGCCCGATACGGGCCGTCGCTCGTGGTCACGGTCACGCCGGCGTCGTCGGCACTCCATCCGATCATCTCGACGCCAAAGACGAGTCGAGCCCCAGCCCGAACGGCCAGCGCCTCGTAGCCGGCCATGACGTCGTCGGACCGGAGATAGCCGGCGCGCGGGTCCCAGAGCCCCACGAAATGCTCCGGCGGTCGGAACGCCGGGCATCGTGCGCGAATCTCCGACGGGGCGAGGTCCTCGTATGGGAGGCCATATTGCAGGGCCGCGCGCCGAGCACCCGCGACGACGTGCCCGTCCGGCGGCCCCAGCATCAGACCGCCGGTCATCCGAAGCAGGGGGGACCCCAGCTGCTGCCCCAGCTCGGCCCAGAGGGCGTAGGCGCGCTGAAGCAGCGGAACGTAGAGCGGGTGCTCGTAGTACAGCTCTCGGATGATGCGGCTCTCCCCGTGCGAGGAGCCGCCGGCATGACCGGGGGGACGCCGGTCCAGCCCCAGCACGCGAGCGCCACGCGATGCGAGCGCGTACGCCGTCGCGCGCCCCATCACGCCGAGGCCGACGACGACCGCATCATAGCGCCCGTTCGGCGCCGTGGAGTGCCCCGCCCCAGCGGTCATGGAATCCAAGATAAATGCAGCGCGCCCAGCGACATAGCGACCTCCCGGCACGCCGGCCGCGGGCCGCTCCGCGCCTTGCGGGTCGACGGCCGCCGCCCTATACTCTCGCCGCCGAGACACGGTGCCAGTTTCTGATACCGGGAGGTCGCCCGTGCTGCAAAAGCTCAGTGACGTGCTGGCGTTGTTCTCCCCTGAGCGGCCGGAGCTCTCGGTCCGCGACATCGCCAAGCCGTTCCGCTGGCCCAAGAGTACGGCGTACCGCATCCTGGCGCGAATCGAGGATGCCGGGTTCCTCGATCGGGATGACCGGTCAGGGCTCTACCGACTCGGGATCCGCCTGGCCACGCTCGGTGAACTCGCCCGCCATTCGACGTCCCTCCAGCGGATCGCCAGCTCGGCTCTACACCGGCTGAGCGCGGAGACCACGGAGACGGCGACGCTCATGATCCTGCATGGCGACGAGGGGGTGACGGTCGACGTCGTCGAGAGCTATCAGCCGCTCATGCTCCCCGGACTGCTCGGCGCACGGCAGCCCCTCCACGCCACGGCCGGGGGCAAGTCGATCCTCGCCTGGTCCTCGACCGCCCGGCAGCAGGCCCTGATCCGACCGCCGCTCAAACGCTACACACCGACGACGATCACCGACGTCGGCGACCTGATGCGGGAACTCGAGCTCTCACGCCGGCGCGGATACACGGTGGTCAACGGCGAGAATGTCGAGGACATCGTCGGCATCGCCGCCCCCGTCTTCGACCATCACGGCAACGTACCCGCCGCGCTCACCGTGGGCGGCCCGCGGTCGCGGGCGACGGCCAAGTTGGAGAGCTTCGCCGCGGCAGTGATGGCCGCCGCGGCCTCCGTCTCGGCCGCCCTGGGCTACCGTGGTCCGGCACCATCGCGGGCGGTCGGGAGCACGGGAATGGCCCGCCGCGGCGCGACGACGGGGGGGACCGGCAAGCGGACGACCGGCCGCGGCCGGACCGCCGATGGTCAGCGCAAGCCCACGAGGCGGGCCCGCCCGCGCGCCGCCGCCGGGGGGCGTTGACGTGCCCGGACCGCGGCGAGAGCGGGGGCGGCGGCGAGCGCGGCGCTGGTCTGCCCGATACCTGACCGCCGTGGCGGCGGCCGTTATCGGCATGTCCGGCCCCGTCGCCGGCGTGGGCGCGCAGGGTCTCCAGAGCAGCGACCTCTCGCGGTTCCGGGCGGTGCGCGAGGTGGCGCTCGCTCCCGACGGGAAGACGATCGCGTATACGGTCGCCATGCGCGACCAGCCGGGGCGTCCGTACGCCCAGCTCTGGCTCATGGACCTGGCGAGCCGGAAGACGATTCGCGTGGGTGATGACAAAGCACGGGCGTCCGAGCCGCACTGGTCGCACGATGGGCGATGGGTCGCGTTCGCCGGGACGGACGGAAGCCAGGATGGCATCTGGATCGTGCACCCCGACGGCTCCGCCCTGGCGTTCGTGGCGCCGGTCGCCTCGTCCAACGCCCCGCTGCCCGATCGTGGCCAGTCGATCACCTGGTCACCCGACGGCAAGGCGATCGCGTTCATCTCATCGGAGCCCGGCCCGGAGACGGCCGACATGACGGGCGACCCGATGATCATCACGCGATACCTCTACCACGCGACCGCGGAAGAGGGGTTCACGCACTTCAACGACAACCGCCGGCTCCACATCTATGTCGTCGATCTCGGGACCAAGCAGGTGCGGCAACTGACCAGAGGCACTCGCGACGAGCACTCGATCGACTGGTCGCCCGACGGGTCGTCGATCCTCTACCTCTCCAATCTCGAGACCAATCCGGACGAGTTCTTCAACTACGACGTGCTCACGGTGGGTGTCGCCGACGGCCATGTTCGGCGGCTCACGTCGACCGAGAACGCCGAGTACGCGCCGGTGTGGTCCCCCGATGGGAAGTACATCGCCTACTCCGGCACCCGCCGCGGGCTGACCGACCGGGAGACGACAATGGAGGACACGCACACCTGGGTCATGGCAGCCGACGGCGGTCATCGGCACGAGGTGGGCGGCGCGATCGACGCGCGGCAGGGGCACCCACTCTGGGGTCCCGACGGCGCGGTGTACTTCACCGCCGAGGAGCGCGGCAGCGTGCACCTCGTACGCGTGCCACTCTCGCCCGCAGGGACGGCCGGGCAGCCCCAGACGATCGTCAACGACCGGGGAAGCGTGCAGGACTTCTCGGTCGGCCGGAGCGGCCAGGTCGCGTACGCGCTCACGACGCCGCAGGACATGGCCGAGCTGTACGTGACGGGAGGAACCGGCACGAGTGGCGGCCGGCTCACCGATCTCAACGCCGACGTGCTCCGCGGGAAGACGCTGGCCCCGGTCGACTCATTGACGTTCGTCAGCAACGACAATCGGTACGAGGTGGAGGAGTTCCTGGTGAAGCCTCTGGGGCTGGTGCCGAGCGCACAGGACACCTCGCCGCCGGTCAAGTATCCGATGATCGTCGAGATCCATGGCGGGCCGCACGGGCAGAACGGACCGGCCTTCAACTTCCAGGATCAGGTCTACGCCGCCCACGGCTGGGCGACCCTGCACGTCAACTACCGTGGCTCGACCGGCTATGGGCAGACATTCGCCGACGCCGTCTTCCGCGATCAGGATGGGGACGAAGGACAGGACGTGCTCTACGGCGTGAACGCGGCCGTCCGCCGGAATCCCTGGATCGATCGCGAGCGGATGGGGATCGAGGGCGTGAGCTACGGCGGGCAGCTCACGGACTGGCTCATCACGCAGACCAACGAGTTCAAGGCGGCGGTGCCGACGGCCGGCATCAGCAACCTGGTGAGCTTCAACTACATCACGTACTACAACCAGTACATGGAGATGGAATACGGGCAGTTCTATCACCAGGGCACGACGATGGACGACGTGTGGAAGCGCTCGGCCATCCGCTACGTCGCCCAGGTCCACACGCCGACGATGCTCGTGCACGGTGAGAACGATCCCGACGTCCCGATCGATCAGGCGGAGCAGTACTACGTCGCGCTCAGAGACGTGGGCGTGGAGACCATCTTCCTCCGCTATCCGCGGGAAGGCCACGGGCTCGCCGAGACCAGGCACGTCATCGACGCCATCAATCGGAAGATGGCCTGGTACGAGAAGCACTTCCCGCCGGCCGGATCGGCGATCGTCACCAACGTTCAGCCGTAGGCGCCGCCCGGGACGCGGTCATCGCCGCGTTCGCCCGCCAGGCGTAGAAGATCGGCACCCCGAGGGCGACGATCACGAGCCCGGGCCAGGTGTACTGCGGGCGCTCGATCAGCAGGTCGATACAGAGCAGCACGGTGGCGACGAGATAGAGCCCGGGGAGAAGCGGATAACCGACCGCTCGCACCGGGCGCTCGGCGCCCGGTCGCCTGATGCGGAGCGCGAACAGGCAGGACACGGTGAGCACATAGAACAGCAGTGAGGCGAACACCATGTACGCCAGCAACTGCCCGTACGTCCCGGAGAGGCAGAGTACGGATGCCCAGATCGCCTGCGCGGTGAGGGCGACGGCCGGCGTGCGGTAGCGCGGGTGGAGCTTCCCGGCCGACCGGAAGAAGAGCCGGTCGCGCGCCATGGCGAAGTACACACGCGGCGCGGAAAGGATGAGGGCGGCATTGCAGCCGAAGCAGGAGAGCATGACTCCCGCCGCCATGATGTAGAGCCCCGGGGCGCCGAAGATCGCCTGGAGCGCGACCGTGCCCACGCGGTCCTCGGGGGCCGTCGCGATCACCGCGCCGGGGAGGATGCTGAGGTAGGCGACATTGGCGATGAAGTACAGCACCACGACGAGCGACGCACCGGCGACCATGGCGATCGGGATGTCCCGCCGGGGATCCTTCATCTCTCCGGCCGCGAACCCGATCTGGTACCAGAGGTCGGCGGCGGCGATCGATCCCACCATGGCGGCCCCGATGACCGGCACGGTCGACCAGTGGAGCCCGCCGGCCGGCCAGAACCCCGCCCCGAAGTTCGCGGCGATGGCGGCGGCGTGGCGCCCGACGGTGAGGCCGAGCAGGATGAGGGCGGCGAGCAACGTCGTCTTGACCACCGTGAGCGCGCTCTGGAGCACGGCAGCCAGCCGGACCCCGCGGATGTTGATCCAGGTGAGGAAGAGGATCGAGGCGATCGCGAGCACGCGCTGTCGCGAGAGCCCGATCTCGATCGGACCGCTCGGGAGGTGGAGCGTGGTGCCGAGGAACACATCGGGTGTGAGCCACGGCCAGAGCACGCCCGCGAACCGCGCGAACGCGGCGCCGACGGCGGCGATCGCGCCCGTCTGGATGACGGCGAAGAGCGCCCATCCGTAGAGGTAGCCACAGAGCGGGGAGATCCCCTCGCGCAGGTAGACGTAGAGCCCCCCCGTGCGGGGCAGCATGGCGCTGAGCTCCCCATAGCTGAGCGCCCCGAAGACGATCACGACCCCCGTGATCGCCCACACCAGCAGCATGAGGCCCGGCGAACCCACCTCGCGCATGATGGCCGCCGGCACGATGAAGATCGCCGAGCCGATCATCGAGCCGGCGACGAGCATCGTCGCGTCGAAGCGGGAGAGGGCGCGGACGAAGCCCTCGCGCGCCCCGTCACGGGTGGCCTCACCGGTGGCGTCACGGGTCCCCTCGCGCGGACCGCCCTCGGGCGGCGCCGGCGAGGGCTCCCGTCGCACGCCCTCCGCGCCCGCTGCTATCGCCGCCTCGTCACGGGCCGTCATCGCATCTCTCCGCCCACCTCGGGGTCACCAGAGGTGCCGGATTCCGGCACCTCGTCCCACGTGCAGGAACCCCGCGGAACCTACTGCTCCGCCCGCGCCCGAACAAGAATTCCAGGGCGCCAGGGGCCGTCTTGCGGGGGATGCCACCGCCCCGTATAATCGGGCGCCGGTGGGACGGGGTGCCAGAAAGGGGGACGCCTGCACGTGTCGACACAGACCTACGACGTCATCGTGGCCGGCCTGGGCGCAATGGGGAGCGCGACCACCTGCGAGCTGGCCGCGCGCGGCTCGCGCGTGCTGGGTCTGGACCGCTTCAGCCCCCCGCATACGCTGGGCTCGACGCATGGTCAGTCGCGCATCATCCGAGAAGCCTACTACGAACATCCGACCTACGTGCCGCTCGTCCGCCGAGCGTACGAGCGTTGGGCGGCGCTCGAGCGGACGACCGGGCGGCAGGTGCTCATCCAGACCGGCGGGCTCTCGATGGGGCGGCCGGAGAGCTCGGCAGTCGTTGGGGCGCGGACGAGCGCCATCGAGCATGGCATCCCGTACGAGGAGCTGTCGGCGGCGGAGCTCCGCCGCCGCCTGCCGGTCTTCGCCGCCGACGCCGACACGGTGGCGATCTGGGAGCCGCGGGCCGGCGTGCTCCTGCCCGAGGTCGCGATCGAGGCCCACCTTCAACACGCGGCACGCCTCGGGGCGATGATCCGGTGTGACGAGCCGGTGATCCGGTGGCGTGCCGAGGGAGAGGGGCGGGACGAGTGGATCGCGGTCACGACCCCGCGGGCCACGTACTACGCCAACCGGCTCGTGCTGACCGTCGGCGCGTGGACGCGCGAGCTGCTGCCGGACCTCGAGCTGCCGCTCGTCGTCGAGCGGCAGGTGATGCTCTGGTTCCGGCCGGTGCGCAATCCCGTGGCGTTCACGCCGGCGCGGTTCCCCGTCTTCATCTGGGAGTACGACACCGACCGCTTCTGGTTCGGGCTGCCCGACATTGGCGACGGGCTCAAGCTCGCGGTGCACCACGATGGCGAGTCCACCACCGCCGACACGGTGCGGCGGGTGGTCACGCCCGAGGATGTCGCGCCGGTGCGGGCGCTCGTCCGCCAGCATCTGCCCGACATCGATGGGGCGCCGATTGCCTCGGCCGTCTGCCTCTACACGGACACCCCGGACCTGCACTTTCTCATCGACCGCCACCCGGCCCATGCCGGCGTGATCCTCGCAACCCCGTGCTCGGGCCACGGCTTCAAGTTCGCGAGCGCGCTCGGCGAAGTGCTGGCCGACCTCGCGCTCACCGGCAAGTCGGCGTTCGACCTTTCGCTCTTTCGTCTCGACCGGTTTGCGCGTGCGGGGCGCGCGGCACCCGCCTCACCCGCCGCGGACGGGGCGTCGTGATCTCATGGCAGTCGGACACCTGACCGATCGCCGCCGCGGGCCCACCCACGTGATCGGCTCGATCGCGGCGGTCGCATTGGTGACGTCGCTCGCAGCCGGCGTGGCGGTCCGGCCGGCCGGCGCGCAGATGTGGGAGACCCGCACGGCGTCGGCGATGGACTACATCGCCGCCCACGCCGACCGTGAAGACATGATCATGACGCCGATGCGTGACGGCGTGCGGCTCTACTCCCTCATCTTCTTCCCCAAGGGGACGCCGCGCCAGGGCTTGCCGGCGATCCTGATCCGCAACCCCTACCTGATCGAGCCGGTCTGGGTCCGCGAGTTCGCGCCGTACGTCGAGAGCTTTCTCGAGCACGGGTACGCGGTCGTTTTCCAGAACGAGCGCGGTCGGTACTTCTCCGAGGGGACGTACACCTACCTCGTCGGGTCGGGGAACGACGGCTACGACACCGTCGAGTGGCTGGCGAAGCAGCCCTGGTCCAACGGGAAAGTCGGGACCCTGGGCTGCTCCTCGAGCGCCGAGGAGCAGCACAAGCTCAATGGCACCCATCCGCCGAGCCTCGCGGCGGCAGTGCCGATGGGGTCCGGGGCGGGGATCGGGAAAGTCGGCCCGTACGATGAGATGGGGAACTTCTACCGGGGCGGCGCGGTGCAGATGCTCTGGTTCTCATGGTACTACGGCGCCGGCTACACCTACCGGCCCAGCTTCCCGGCGAATCTGCGCCGCGAGCAGATGATCCGGCTGCATCGATACTGGAACCTCGAGCCGGAGACGATCCCGCCCTCGGGGATCGACACGGCCATCTGGAGCCTTCCGCTCGACCAGATCATGACGAAGATGGACGCGGCGCCGAGTGACCTCGACCGCTTCGTGACCCGCCTGCCGAACGACCCGCGGTGGAAGGAGGTGGACTTCGGGGGGGAGGGAGACCAGGCGAGCGCGCCGATCCTGATGATCAACTCGTGGTACGACGTCTCGATCGGCCCGAACGTGGCCATGTACGAGTATCAGGCGAAGCATGCCGCGACGGCCGCTGCCCGCGACAACATGTTCATGGTCATCGCGCCGACCACCCACTGCGCCGAGGGGCGCGTCGAGTCCGAGCACACGATCGTGGGCGCGCGCGACATGGGGGACGCCCGGTTCGACTACGTGGCGCTCATCCAACGCTGGTTCGACCACTTCCTCGTCGGCGCCGACAACGGGGTGACCAAGGAACCCAAGGTTCGCGCCTACATGATGGGCGCCAACCGGTGGCGGAGCTACGACAGCTGGCCGCCGGCGCAGATGCAGCCCGTGGCCTACTACCTCGCGAGCGATGGTCGGGCGAACTCGCTCGCCGGGACCGGGCGGCTGTCGGAGGCGACACCGGGGGCGGACCACCCGGACAGCTTCGTGTACGACCCGCTGCGGCCCGTCCCGTCGTTGGGGGGCAGCGTCTGCTGCTTCAGCCCCACCTTCCAGGGTGGGTCGTTCGACCAGTCGTCGATCGAGATGCGGAGCGATGTCCTCGTCTATACGACGCCGCCACTCACGCGATCAGTCGAGATCGCCGGTCCCGTGCGCGTCTCGCTCTACCTATCGTCCGATCGCACGGACACGGACCTCACCGTCAAGCTGCTCGACGTCTACCCGGACGGGCGGGCCTTCAATCTCGACGAGAGCATCCAGCGGGTGCGCTGGCGCGGCGGCTACGACTCGCCCGTGTTCATGCAGCCGGGCGGCGTCTATAAGGTAGACGTGGGTCCGCTGGTGACCAGCAACGCCTTCCTGGCGGGGCACCGGATACGGGTCGAGATCTCGAGCAGCAACTTCCCGCGCTTCGAGCGCAACCTGAACACGGGCGGTCACAACTACGACGAGGCGACCGGCCTCGTCGCGCACAACGTGATCCACCACAGTGCGCAGTATCCATCGGTGGTCGTCCTGCCGATCGTGGGCCGCGACACCGCCCCGTCCGCGGGCGCGGAATGACCCGCGATCCGCGCCGGCGTCGGAGTCGAGTCCGGAGCATGGACGCGGCCGGTCCGTCGCTCGCCATCCGTTGCCCTCGCGCCGCGTGCTGTACACGTCGGTGTCCGCCGGAGCGCCCGGTATCCCGTTCGTCAGAGGAGGAGGCATTGTGACCAGAGATGTCAGCGGACCATTCCGGCGCGGACCTCGGGTCAGCGCGCTCTTCACCCTCGCCGCCGCGGTGGCCGGCGGGCTGGGCGTGATGGCGGCGTTGGCGCCGAGTGTCCAGGCCCAGCAGGAGACGCGGATCACCGGCCGGGTCGTCGACGCCGTCGAGCATGAGCCGATCGCCGCGGCGGCCGTGCTCGTGACCGGAACGACCGTGGGACAGAACACGACCGACAGCGGCACCTTCACCCTCCGGCTTCCCGCGGACGCGCGGACCCTGACCGTGCGCCGGATCGGGTACATCGCCACGACCGTCCCGATCACGGCAGCAAAGACGGACTATACCATCCTCCTGACCAAGGACGTGTTGCGGCTCGAGGCCCAGGTCGTGACCGGCGTCGCGACGACCGTCTCGACCCAGAACGCGGCCAACGCCGTGGCAGTCGTCAGTACCCAGGAGGTGAACCAGACCCCGGCGCCGACGATCGAGAACTCGGTCCAGGGGAAGATCCCGGGGGCGGTGATCGAGACCAACAACGGCGGCGCGCCGGGCGGCGGGATGCAGATCCAGATCCGCGGCGTCACGTCGATCAACGCCAATGCCTCGCCGCTGTACGTCGTCGACGGCGTGATGGTGAACAACGAGACGATCAACAGCGGGATGCAGGCCCTGACGCTGGCCGCCGGCCAGGTCGGGCCAAACAACGAGGACAACAACCCGAACCGGATCGCCGACCTCAACCCCGAGGACATCGAGAGCATCCAGATCCTCAAGGGCGCGTCGGCGTCGGCGATCTATGGCTCCAAGGCCTCGTCGGGTGTGGTGATCATCACGACCAAGAAGGGGACCTCCGGGAAGCCGCAGTGGAACCTGGCACAGAAGGTCGGGCACTTCACGACCGCCAACTCGCTCAACCTCCGAACGTTTCCGACGCTGGCGAGCGCCGAGGCGTGGGGCAACGAATTCGGGTTCACCAGGGCGTTCATCGACGCGCACTACGGTGGGCCGCAGGACTTTCAGACCCAACTGTTCAGTAACCCAGAGGCGTCGTACGAGACCGACCTGAGCGTCTCCGGGACCGTGAACCAGACGCAGTTCTTCGCCTCGGCGCTCAGCAAGTACGACAACGGGACGATGACCAACACGGGCTACAACAAGCAGACCGCCCGGACCAACCTCACGCAGCAGTTCAACACCGCGCTCTCGGCCTCACTCAACATGATGTTCGCCCATTCGGTCGACCGCCGCGGCGTGACATCCAACGAGAACAACGGCATCGCCCCGATGGACGTGATGGGGTACACCCCGCAGTTCGTGAACCTCGACCACCGCAACCCGGACGGCAGTTGGGCGTTCAATCCGTTCGGGCCGGCGAACCCGTTCGCCGACGCCGTGGAGATCCAGACTCCGGAGGAGGTGGAACGCTTCATTGGCGGCGGCAACATCGACTGGACGCCGTACAGCAGCGACCACCAGAACCTGAAGATCCGCTTCATCGGCGGCGTGGACCTCACCACGCAGCACGACCAGCTGTACGCCCCGCCCGATCTCCAGGTGATGCAGAAGATCTCGACCGGGCTGCCCGGGGTGGCGACCGAGCAGAACGCGCTCGCCAACTTCCTGAACTACTCGATCAACGTCATCCATCACTTCACGCCGTCGTCGGCACTGGACGCGACGACGTCGCTCGGCTTCGTGCGTGAGCGGCGCACGAACAACGCCCCCGACATCGTGGCTCAGAACCTGGTCGCGGGTGTCAATGCGCCGACCGCCGGCACGGTGACGAGCGTCTTCTACAATCGCGACGCCGCGTACGATCAGTCGCTGTACGGTCAGGAGCAGCTCCTGTTGCTCGACCAGCGCCTGGCACTCACCGGCGGCGTCACCGCCGAGCGCACGACCAACGACGGCAACATCGGCAAGTTCTACATCTACCCGCGCTACTCGGCGTCGTACCGCGTCCCCCAGTTCGCCAGCTTCCTCGACGAGCTCAAGCTCCGGGCGGCCTACGGCCAGTCGGGGACGGAGCCGAACTACGGCGTCAAGTACACCCAGTTCTTCAATACCCAGATCGGCGGGAACATCGGCGTCTACCCGGACACCCTCCACGGCAACGCCAACATCCGGCCCGAAGCGGAGACGGAAGTCGAGCTGGGATTCGACGCGACGTTCCTCAAGTCGCGGGCGCAGTTCTCCTTTACCGTGTACCAGAAGCGGATTCAGGACCTGCTGCTCCAGGCGTCGCTCGCGCCCTCGCAGTACTTCAACTCGCAGTGGTTCAACGGCGGGGAGTTCACGAACCAGGGGATCGAGCTCGCGCTCACGGCGACTCCGGTGCAGCTCCGGAACGGCTTCACCTGGGTCACGACCGAGAGCTTCTATCGGAACTACAGCGTCGTGAACTCGTTGCCCGTGCCTCCGGGACCGATCGGCTTCACCTTCGGCGGGATCCTCGGGAGCGAGGGATACCTCCAGCCCGGGCGGTCGGTGTCCGAGCTGGCGGCGCCCGGGATCCTGACGGCGTCCGGCGCGCCACTCCAGGTCGGCGACTTCCAGCCGTCCTACGTGATGAGCTTCTCACAGGAATTCACCTGGAAGCGGTTCCGACTGTACGGCCTGGTCGACTGGCATCGCGGCGGCACGGTGATCAACGTCAGCAACTTCGTGCTCGACCTGGGGCCGCACCTGCTGGCCGACACGGCACAGAGCCTAGCGCGCGCGAAGGCCTTCACGGCCGGGAGCGTGTTCCCGTACCTGGAGCGGGCCGACTTCGCGAAGCTTCGCGAGCTCACCTTCAGCTACAACCTTCCCGACCAGCTCACGCGGTGGACGAGCCGTGCCGGGGTGCACATCTCGAGCGCGCGACTCTCGCTCACCGGCCGGAATCTCTGGATGTCGTTCCCCTACACGGGACTGGACCCCGAGGTCAGCGTCTTCGGCAACCAGCAGGTGACGACGGCGCAGGACGTCTTCGAGTACCCGCCCTCGCGTAGCTTCTTCCTCTCCCTCGACCTGGGCTTCTGACATGACCGCCGCTTCCACGCCGTCCGGCTCGGCGACGGCCACGGGTCTCCCGGGCCGGCTCTCGCGTGTGCGCCGGGCGCTCCCCTCCGTGCCTCTGCTCGCGGCGCTTCTCGTCGGCGCGATGACCGCGTGCAAGGACTCCAACATCCCGTTCTTCAATGCCCCGACCAGCATCGCGAGCTCGCAGGACGGGATCCAGAACGCGGTGACGGGGCTCTTTGCGGCGTCGCGTGTCGATATCGGCACGCTCATCTTCTACATGACGCAGTTCGCGCGGGACGAGGGGAACATTCAGTTCGACAACCCGCAGAACATCCAGTTCGGCACCGGGATCACGCCCATCCCGGCCAACGGCGCCGGCGTCTGGGACAACGAGTACCTGGCGATCGGCCACGCGTTGTCGATCATCGGGGCGGTCCCCAAGGCGCAGCCGGCATACACGCCGCAGCAGGCGGCGGCGATCGTCGGCATCGCCCAGACGATCGAGGCGCTCAACTTCATGATGCTCGCCGAGACGCGGGACACGCTGGGCATCCCGATCCATGCCGCCGCGGCGGGCGGCCCGGGGCCCGTCTACTGCAACAAGGACGCGTGGGCGCAGATCGTGGCCCTGCTGGACAGCGCCGAAGCGAACCTCCTGACGGCAGGGACGATCCCGCTTCCCGTCAAGCTCCCACCGGGCTTCTCGGGGGTGAGCGGGAGCGCTGGGCCGCCGACGACCGCCGGGTCGTTCGCCTCCTTCAATCGCGCCCTCGCCGGCAAGGCGGGGCTCGAGCTGGCGTACGCGATCGCCCGGAACAGCGCCGCCACCGCGCCCACGCCGTCGAGCCCGGGGGCACCCGACGCCGCGGCGCTCCAGCGCGCGGACTCGGCGATCACGGCGTCCGCCCTCTTCGCCCCGGCCTCGCTCACGCCGCCGGTGCCCGGCGCGCAGTTCGCCAATGATGCGTCCACCGTCAACTGGGATTTCAGCTCCATCGCGGGCGATCTGGTGAACCCGATCAACCAGGGGATCGGCGTCTGGGTGACGCTGAGGACCCTGGCGGCCGACGTCGACACGCTCAACGACGCCCGGTGGAAGGCGAAGTTCGGCCCGACCAAGTTCCAACTCCAGATCCCGTCGTACGCGCCGATCTCGACCGCCGATCTCTTCCAGTACTATCCGACCACGAACTCACCGATCCCGATCGTCCGGACCGAGGAGCTGGCGTTGGTGCGAGCGCAGATCCGGCTCGGGCTGGGTGACCTCGCGGGCGCGACGACGCTCATCAACCAGGTGCACCAGGGGGCCGGCGGGTTCGGCACCCCACTCAACATCGCCCAGACCTACACGGCTGTCCGCGACAGCCTGATGAAGGAGCAGCGGATCTCGACGGTGTTCGAGGCGAGCAGCGACCGGACGATCGCGATCCGCATGTACGGCCTCCAGGCGGTCGCCGACACGACGTGGGGCTCGAAGGATCTGCACACGACGATCGTGCCGGTGCCCTCGACCGAGATCGAGGGCCGGAACAACAATTACACGCGGACCTGTCCCTGATGCGCAGTCGCGGGATTCGGGCGCATGGGCCTGCCCCGCTCGAGGCGGCGCTCATCGTCTGCCTCGGCGCGGCGCTCGCCGCGTTCCCGTCTCCGACCCGCGTAGCGGCGCAGGATGCGCCACACCGGGCCGACCCCGGCTCCCGGCCGACGATCGACGCGGCAATGGCGCAGCTCGCGGCCGTGCATCGCTACGAGGAAACGGTGATCTCGCCCGACGGGAAGTGGGTGGCGTGGGTCGAGGCGACGCCGCAGGGGAGCGCGATCTCGGTCGCGCCGGTCGAGGCGACAGGGGCGGGGGGGGTGGGGGCTCCGAGGCGAGTCACGGCCGCGGCCGCGGCCGCGGGCCGGGGCGGCGGGGGCGGGGGCGGGGGCGCGCAGGACGAGCATGGGCTTGCCTGGTCGAGCGACAGTCGTGCGCTCGCCTTCCTCTCGGACGCGGCCGAGCCGGGACAGCTCGAGCTCTACGTCGCCACGGTCGGGGGCGGCGGAGAGCGAGGGGCGCGCGGGGCGCGCGCGCTCACGCACCTCAAGGGGTATCTCTCCACCCCGCAGTGGTCGCCGGACGGGAAGCGCATCGCGTTCCTCTTCACCGAGAACGCGCCGCGGGCGGCCGGGCCGCTCCAGCCGAGGACCCCCGACACCGGCGTCGTGGAACAGCACATCTACGAGCAGCGGCTGGCGGTCGTCGACGCCGGGGGCGGTGAGGCGCGGCAGCTCACGCCGGGCGACCTCTACGTGTACGAGTACGATTGGTCGCCCGACGGGACGCGACTCGTGGCCACGGCGGCGCATGGTGAGGGTGACGACAACTGGTACCTGGCGCAGCTCTACACCATCGACGCGGCCTCGGGCGACACGCGGTCGATCCTCGATCCCAGGATGCAGATCGCCGTGCCGCGGTGGTCGCCGGACGGGAAGTCGGTGGCATTCATCGGCGGCATCATGAGTGACGAGGGGATCGCGAGCGGCGATGTGTACACGGTGCCGGCGGCCGGAGGATCGGCCCGCGATGTCACGCCCGACATGAAGGCCTCCGCGTACTGGCTCGACTGGATCCCATCGACGAACCGCATCCTGTTCGCGGCGGCGGTCGATGGCGAGAGTGGCGTGGGGAGCGCGAGCCCGGCGGGCGGGCCGGTAGAGATCGAGTGGACCGGCGCCGAGAAGATCCACGGGGCGCGCGACTTCGACTTCGGGATCTCGGTCGCGCGGGACGGCAAGACATCGGCGGTGATTCGCGAGTCGTACACGCGGCCGCCGGAGGTGTGGGCCGGGCCGGTCGGCGCCTGGCATGCGATCACGAGCGCCAACAAGACCGTCGAGCCACTCTGGGGCGAGGGGAAGAGCCTGCACTGGAAGAGCGACCAGTTCACGGTGCAGGGGTGGCTCGTGTATCCGCGGGACTACGATCCGTCCAGGACCTATCCGATGGTCGTCTGGATCCATGGCGGCCCGGAGTGGACGAACGCGCCGGCGTGGCCCGAGACATTCAACAACGCCACCATCCTGGCGGCCGAGGGCTACTTCGTCTTCTACCCGAACTTCCGTGGGAGCAGCGGGCAGGGGGAGACATTCACCCGGGCGAACGTGAAGGATTTCGGGTACGGTGACCTGCGCGACGTGCTGGCCGGCATGGACGCGATCACGCACACGCTCCCGGTGGACAGCGCGCGGATCGGCATCACGGGGTGGAGCTATGGCGGGTACATGACCATGTGGGCCGTGACCCAGACCCATCGCTTCCGGGCGGCGGTCTCGGGCGCGGGGCTCAGCGACTGGCTCTCCTACTACGGGGAGAACGGGATCGACCGGTGGATGGACGCCTATTTCGGCGCGACCCCATACGACGACCCGGCGGTGTTCGCGAAGAGCGCGCCGATCACCTTCATCAGGAACGTGCGGACCCCGACGCTGGTCGTGGTCGGCGACCGCGACATCGAGTGTCCGCCGCCGCAGTCGTACGAGTTCTGGCATGCGCTGCGGACCTTCGGCGTGAAGACGCAGATGGTAATCTACCCCAACGAGGGTCACGACATCGGCCAGCCCGAGCATCGGCGCGACATCATGCGGCGGATGACGGCCTGGTTCGACGAGAACATGCCGCCGGCCTCGTAGGGGCGGCATTCATGCCGCCCGCGATTCGCATCGCACGCGGATGCCTCGTGGTACGGGCGGCATTTCATACCGCCCGCCATCCGCATCCCACACGGATGCCTGACCCGGCATGCCGCGCGGCCCGCGGCCCGAGGCCACCGTAGGGCCGGCATGCCCTGTCCCCGGTAGCGAGCCGGCCCCCATTGACTGGCTTCCGGCGGCGCTCGTCATTTCGGCATGACCTCCGGCATGGCCTCCGACCCAGTCGGCGCACCGCTCGCGCTCCAGTTCGAGACCGCGGAGTGGCTCCCCTCCCTGCCCTCCCCCTCCTCTCCCGCCTCTCTCGTTGCTGGAGTACTGGCGGCCGGCGGAGAGGGTGTGGCCCAGGCGCCGGTGTGCGGGCGGTGTCGTGCCCGGGTGGGTGAGTCGTACTACGTCGTGCGCGGACACGTCGTCTGTGGGGAGTGTGCGGCGTCGGTGCAGCGGGCGATGCGGCCGACCGGGCCGTTGATCGCGCGGGCGGTGGCCTTCGGGCTACTGGGGAGCGTGCTCGGCGGCGCCCTGTACTACGCGATCGTGGCCCGGCGCGGGTACCCGATGGGGCTCATCGCCGTCGCGGTCGGCTACCTCATCGCGCGGGCGGTGCAGATCGGGGCGCGCGGCCGGCGCGGGCCGGCCTTTCAGGCGATCGCCGTGGGACTCACCTATCTCGCGGTCGGGGCCGCGTATGTGCCCGTCCTGACCCTCGGTGACGCGGGCGCGTGGAGCCTCTCCGGGGCGGCGTTCCGGGCGGTGGCGGCGCCGGTCTTGGTGAGCGTGGCGCATCTGCCGACGTCGCTCATCAACGGCGTCATCGTCGTCGTCGCGCTCGTCCCGGGGCTGCTCATGACGCGGGCGCCGTCTCGGGGGGCGGTCGATGGCCCGTTCCGGCTGGGCCCTGGAGTGTCCGCGCCCGGGCCGCTCGCGGCCTCACCGTGATCACCGGGGTGTCACCGTGACCGCCGCCGCGACCGCGCCCGGTCAGGTGACGCGCGACCTTGCTCGCCGGTCGGCGCGCGGTCGGCCGCGCGTCGAGGGGCTGTGTGCGCGGTGCGGGACGGAGCTGGCTCGGGGGCTGCTCGTCTGCCCGGCGTGTCGGGGGTTGGTGCATGGAACGACATTGACGGCGCTCGCGGCCGTGGCGGCGCGTGCCGAGTCGGCCGGCGAGCTGTCGCGGGCGCTCACGGCGTGGCGCGGTGCGCTCGATCTCCTGCCGCGGGTGACGCGGCAGCATGCGGCGATCGCGGCGCGGGTGGCGGCGCTCAGTGAGCGGCTGGACGCGGGCGTGCTCGGGCCGCTCGGGTCATCCGGTGGCCGCGGCCGTGGGACCATCGTCTCGCGGCTCCGGGTACTGGCGGGTGTGGGTGCGTCGACCGTGGGTGCGCGGGCGAAGCTCTTGCTCGTGGGGCTCACGAGTGTGGGGACCCTGGTCTCGCTGCTCGTGTTCCTTGGGCTGTACTGGCAGTTCTGGGGGTGGCCGCTCGCGATCGGCTTTGTGGCGTCGCTCTACATCCACGAGATGGGGCACGTGTACGCGCTGGCGCGGTACGGGATCAGGGCGAGCGCGCCGATGTTCATCCCGGGGTTAGGGGCGGTCGTGCGGCTCCAGCAGTCGCCGAGCTCGCGGCGTGAGGACGCGCGGGTGGGGCTGGCCGGTCCGCTCTGGGGGCTGGGGGCGGCGCTCGCCGCGTACGGCCTCTACCTCGTGACGCGCGCGCCCGTGTGGGCCGAGATCACGCAGGCGGGGGCATTCCTCAACCTGTTCAATCTGTTGCCCGTGTGGCAGCTCGACGGGGGCCGCGGCTTCCGGGCGTTGAGTCGTTGGCAGCGGTGGGTCGCGGTGGCGGTCGTCGCTCTGGTCGCCGTGGTTGCGGTCGCGGTGCACGAGCGGCTGCTGCTCCTCGTGCTCGCCCTGGTCGGCGCGGGCGCGCTCGTCCAGGCGCTGTCCCCGCGTGCGCCGGCGGAGCCGGATCGCGGCTCGCTCGTGACCTTCTGCGGGCTGGTCGTCGCGCTCGCATGGCTGGTCGGCGTGCCGATGGCGGGGGGCTTCTAGGGCCCTGCGCGCTCCCGATAGCGGAAGGGGAGGCCATCCACATCGCTGAACAGGCGCAGTGTGACGCGTCGTGGGCTCTGGAGCGGATGCCCGGCATCGACCCACCGGACCGCCTGGAGGGGGATGTGGACAAGCTCGCCGCGCGTCGAGACGACGACCACCTCACGGTGGCAGAGCCACA